>Ga0123354_10001792_pt1 | contig 27068 bp, 16 predicted proteins | sample TergutLab28metaG_2_FD_97872 | JGI IMG/M metagenome (GOLD analysis project Ga0123354, IMG submission 97872) | Labiotermes labralis P4 segment gut microbial communities from Petit-Saut dam, French Guiana - Lab288 P4 | ecosystem: Host-associated > Arthropoda: Insects > Digestive system > Gut ...
TAAGAATAACATAAACTTCGTTCATTCGCCTTACTTCAACAAATTTTCTGTGCGCTCCCTCCACACAACTGCCGCTGGTAATACAGAACACACAGAATAAGAATAACATAAACTTCGTTCATTATCGAGATATGTATACTTTGTTATTTGAACTTGAACATAGTGTTCAGGGGAAATTTATGTTATACACACTGTTCATTTCCTTACACTCAATTAAGACCAACACGTGTTGGACTTCATGATCCTGTGTTGTTACTACCACTCCCTGAGGATGGCACCTCGGTGCCGAAACATGTAGGAGTTGGTACTTGACATGAATTGTGTTTAATGATTCGTGTTCCATTGTACTTTGTTTAGTGCAGTTTGTTGGTTAACATATCGAATGCTCAGGAGAAAACTTGGACCTGAGATCAAACTAACATGCTGGTGCAGGCAACTGGATAATGGCGAGTTTTATACTCATATTTGCAGTCTCCACCAAATGTAATTGATGTGCCCGCTTATGTATAATGAATTTAACGGTTTGGATAGCACGTGCAGTTCGGATTTAAAAACTTGAAGGGAACAGGTCACTTAGTAGATACAGTCGCAACTGGCAAATAACAATACAAGGGATATCTCTACAGTGCAGAAGGTGCGTAGATGGACTGAGGTAGAGGGGCTCAAACCAGGAACAAAGGAGGGTTCTTATCAATATGGAAATTGACTTTCTGGAAGGGGGTGGTCAAGGGTGGGCAATACCTTAGCCCTTTAAACACCGAGTTAAATCCCATCTGCTGGTATTATTAGGAGCTCACCATATTCTCCACGTTAGCAGGATAAGGGTTAATCAGCTGAGAGAATATCAGCTATTGAAAGGAAACTCTTTTCCATGGCGTCAATTAGCAATACTAACTGGGGCATCCGGAGTCGAAGTGGTACAGTCGGTCCTGTGCACATCATGAAGGCATGCAGGAGGAATATAGGTATACTTATACTCATTCTTAGCCTCGGCATTAAATGGATGTGAGTAGTGAGCTTCAAGGTCCGGCCTCTTTATCCCCGGCAAAAAAAATCACGGTACACACTGAACAAGATTTGGGTAGGCTACAGGAAAGGGTGTGTATGTTCTGGAAAAGACGGAATCCTTTGCCCTTCCCGGGGAACCAAACTTCGGACTATCCATCCCAGAGCCCAATAACTCTACACGCAGTGGCCAAGTGAATCGCATTTACTGTAAAAACAATCGTAGAAAACTTTCAGAATCTGAATGACAGGGACATATCAACACAAGAATGTATTGTGCTTTATATCAGTTTGAATTTTGCGTTAGTTTCCTTCAAATTATTGGTAATACGTTTGCCTTCACGTTAAAAGGCAGCTGCTTGGCAGCCCAAAGAAATGCGCCGCCCTACCTCACATCGTCCAATTTAAATTCATTATCCTACATCGTACACAGAAGCCACGATTAAATGGATGCTAAGCACGTGAAAAAAAATCTGCTTTCTGCGTCAGTCGTCTTAATAATAATAATAATAATAATGCATCCTAACAAACCTATTTTATAACAAAACAGCACCTTCTGATTGTACAGGGTGGGCCACGAGTAAGTAGCCCGGGTCCGTAGCATAGCGTAAATACAGAAATAAATACAGTAGCCAAATGCTGAAAGGATATATCATCATAGAAGATGTTGAAAGTGGTTGCCTCCTGCATCAATACACAGCTGCGCACGTCTAATCATATTGATTATTTTCTCTGGGGACACTTGAAAAGTACGGTATACGAATCAAATCCGCACACGATACAGGAACTGAAGGACATCAGCAACGCAGTTGCAGCCATCAAAATCACTATGTTACATCGGGTATAACTAAACACGGTGACAGCACGATTGTTGACTAACTGTTCAGACACTCTACACAATATACATACCAACGTCAGAGAGAATAGCACAAGGACACGTGCAAAACGGTAGGCGGACTAATTTTCGTGGACCACCCTGTATAAAACTGCCACAAGTTTCGACTGAACTGGGTCATTATCAGGATTGCAAATGCATATTATTGCAGAGTTTATATTGTTAATTTTTGAAACACCACGGAACATCTTCCATCAAGATCAGTTCCGTATGCTTTCTCTGCCAAATTCGTCTCATACAGGTGATTGATTCTACAGCAGAATAATTTTAAAGGGTTTACATTCTAACGGTTTTACACAGTGATTATTTCAGAAGTAGCTTAGGTGCACGGCATACAAATTGTCTAGAGGGTCGGGTAGCTCAGTCGGTATAGTGACTGACTACGGGCTGGACGGTCCGGGATCGAATCCCGGTGGGGACGAGATTTTTCGCCCGTTCAGACCGGCCCTGGGGCCCAACCAGCCTCATGTAAAATGGGTACCGGGTCTTTCCTGGGGGTAAAGTGCGGCTGGAGCGTGCTGCTGACCACTCACACCCTTCTAGTGTTGCGGTCATGGAAATGTACAGCTACACCTCTACCCACCCTCTGGGCCACACCGGGCCTCTAACGGGATCACTTTACCTTTACCATACAAATAGTCTGCCCACACACCGGCCTGAAGTTTACACGAGGGTTTAGCAACGCGCATCGTAAATGTGATGAAATTTTTCACATTTTGTCAGCTATAGAGACAGTACAACATAATTGGGATCCGCTTTGTGAACGAAGAGTCGTGTAGGATGTAGCAGCAAAAGCTTCGTGCTTGATTTTTTGCGTAAGGACTGAACGGAAACATGAAATCCTACCACCTATTCAAATCGTTGTGTTATCTTTGAACCGAATGGTTCGGTGTAATTGTCGATCTAGAACACACATGTTATCCCCACAGCGTGTTTCCCACAGGGTGGCAGCATCCTCAGTTTACTTTCATGTATCTGCACAACAACGAAAGAGGTACGTCGCAATGTTCTTTTGCATTTGCGGGGATCCCGGATTCAAATCTTTAACCGGAGACTATCTAACCTAGCCGATGTTTTTCTTGGTTTTCTCTATTCTCCAGCACACGCCGAGACAGTACCACGCACAGCTGTCTACCTATTTTCCAATTTATCATCGTAATTTTATCACGCGACACTCATACAGGGAAAATATCGTCGAAGAGCAATTCGATAATGAGTACGTCAGTGACTCAAATTATGGCGACTGCCCGCAAACAGGCGCCTAAGTAGAATAGCATCAACAAAAGCAGAAGTAGCCGGGTGAATGCAAGCGAAGTTTCGATCCTTATTGCACGAAGGACACTTGAAAACCCACCTTCGCCCTCCTTGAATTAGTGCCTAGAACGTGCTAATATTTATTTACAGTGCCAAACAGGTTTGCCTGCATAGACCAGTTAACAAGAGCCCGGTCTTGTCCTTGAGGCAGTATCGTAATAGCAGCACATATTCTACCTAATTGCTTCCTTTCGCGAAGCGTGACCTTACGCAGCACTGATCAAGTCTTATACTTGTCCCAATACAATGCATAATATTTTGCGCATGTTAAAAATAACATACAAAAAGATTATTTTTTTTTTCAAAACTGCTTATACATTCAGGAGTTTCTACTACATTCTACTGCATTAGTCATTCAACCTTTAATGACTAAATTCACCAAAAATTTACATAAATTTGTACCTCACAGACCACAAAATCCGTTTGCACTACACAGGCCCTTCAGGTTAAAGCTTCTTTGAAGGCCTGAGAGGTGTTGCTTGAGAAATTCCTAATCAATACATACACTGTGTGGAAAAAATGCTGAATATTTAATGTTACAGCAGGGTACCTACAGATACCACTGGGCTTTAAACTGTGGACAAAATACCACTTGTTAAAAAAATCATATCATTAAATACGACATATTTCACTAATAGATATGCCCCTGAAGATGGCTACTGTTGGCCAAAACATGTAGGGTGGAAGTCAATAAAATACCGTTCATTTACTTGCTTATTAAAACAATATCAGCGTTTGTCTTCAATTTAATTCCGCAAAATGGAGATGTCCGTGATGGGCAAATACGAGCGCAGAATAACCCATTGAATGGCGTTAACTAAGGTAACCTCAAGGGGGACCCTTTTTCGCTGTTGCTTCTCTTCGCCTCACCACGTAGGGACTTCATACAAACCGTACTGATATAATCTCCAGCCAAGTAAAGCTGAACGTATAATAATTAATCCGGTGTACGAAAGGACCCCACTCGTCCCGGTCCGGGACAGTACCACTTTCACGAGCGTTAAAGAACTCTATTCCGGTGTCCTGAAAAATTCTGTTCGGGACGCCAAAAATGTCTCGGATTTATCCAGTTCATAAGAATAAGACTTTTTGACAGTGTTAACGAATATGTTGATATTCAAATGGTGGGAGACATCATTTACAGGGGCAGGACAGCCATCCCTGAGCCACAAACAGGAAGGAAGAAGGGAGAAAAAAGGAGATGTTTAGATGGCGATTATTTTGTCTGGTCTGACGTTGTGAAGGATGAGTAATGGAAATATGGGGAGGGATCAGTAATGGAACCGAGTGTCCGGCTTTGTTATTGTTGTTTTTGCGTACATATAGAAAGGAAGTGGGATTAGAGTCTATACACACATGTAAACACAGCTACATGTTTCGGCTATACATATGTAGCCATCATCAGACTGAATATAGTACCTTGAATAAGAAATCTATAAAAATACCATACAATTGTATTTATTTTATTGTATTTTATGACAAAAGTTGTGTATAGACTGCGATCTTGCTTCTTTTCTTTATATTCATACCCTTGAACACAACGGGGATGTCCTGTCTAAAAAAAGTTGTTGTTGTTACTAATGTAGAGTGTGTGTACTCGTCTAACACAACTATATTTATTGGTAGAATACAAAGTTTTTTCTACATAAGGTACAACTACATGTTTCGGCGCTTGATAATGGCCATCTTCAGGTTGTACATGAAATACTTATTAAGCAGTTATACAATATATACATGGGCTGTTTATATGAGGTAGGGAGGGGGTAAAGTGGGCACGAGATCTCTTATCTGTCAGAAAGGTTGGGCGGTGTTGTTGTTTTTTACTTCACATTCGAAACTGTCTATCTGCTACATGCTCTTCGGCGGCTAATGCCCACAGTAGGGGTAGTGATACTTTGAAAGAAAGGTCTGTTTGGATTAACAGTTTGGTCGATGCTGATATTTTGCTCATCAAAATTCTTAAGCATATACTGCGCTGTATTTCGGCTAATGATATTTCCTGTAAATTGTGGTTCAAATTTAGTTAGAACACTTGTAAATAATTTGGGCATAGGAGTATTTTGTACCGTTTACACTACTGATTTATATAGCTCTTTGATTGTTCTATACAGTCTAAATATTTAATCAAGGTGATGAATCCGTTAAAAAACTAACTTCTTGTTTTTATATTGAGTTGTTTGTTTGCGTGTATGTGTGTGTGTGACAAAGTGTGATTTTTGTAGTATTTATATTCTGCCGGCTTTACAGCTGGTAATAAAACTGTTAAACTCGCACTGGAGAATTGAATCGAATTTTTTTACTTGTGTGTCACAACATAAGTATTTGAGTTACCTCGTTGTAGTAATATCAGTAAGTTACCCTGCTGTTTTTTCACTACTTGACGGGTTAAAATTTGGTTTTCTACGGAACATGACAGTATGCATGCACTATATTCTTTTTAAACAAACCTGAAAAGTCCAGATCACACAACAAGACAAGTGCCTTGAATCCTTCTTGCAATAATTCTGTGAATTGTTCTCAAGGTTACAGCTAAGCATGTCATCTTAGTGTAAACAAACATGCGCTAACTTCTTGACGAACGACACGGCATATTGAAATGAGCATCATCTATGCAACAGCACAACTTGCGATGACCCTGGAATTGCCAATAGCCACAAACTGAACACGCCAATATATTTTTAAAGAAACTCAGCAAATGAAGTAATTGGTCCGTTGTCGAGCAACTTATCTATTCTAGGACTTCCCTATTACTTGTTTAAACCGTAAGATGATGCCCGCGTCCACAAAAATTCGAAATGAATTCAGTCAACACTGAATTTTAATATTTACAGCAATGTCTTCCTATCTGACACTTCCCTTGAGAATCTCTGGCTATTTCATCGCATCCGTGCGTGCAACATACCCCACCCATTTCATCGTCTGCTATATAACTGCAATAAAAACATTTTTTTTCTTGTGGTGCTGCGGCCCAACGCGGGCCATGGCCTCCTCATTCTTGAGGGTACTAGATCACACACAACGACGCACCACAGTCGGTAGGACTCTTCTGGACGAGTGATCAGCTCGTCGCAGAGACCTCTATCTGACAACACACAACACTCACAACAGACAAACATCCATGCTCCCACTGGGATTAGAACCCACGATCTCAACAGGCGATCGGTCGCAGACCCACGCCTTAGACCGCGCGGCCACTGGGACCGGCACAATAAAAACACGAAAGATCCAAATTACGAATCTACAAATTATATTAATTTTTTTTAATCCTCCGCTGCTTCCTCTGTGACAGGTTAAAATATTCTAATTGGTGCTCTGTTCTCAAATAACCAGGATTGTTCTTTATTTTAAAATCCAGTTCGTTACATATAAACTGCACTAAGACTGTCCCAGTAGCCGCGCGGTCTAAGGCGTAGGTCTGCGGCCGCTCGCCTGCTGAGATCGTGGGTTCGAATCCCACTGGGGGCATGGACGTTTGTCTGTTGTGAGTGTTGTGTGTTGTCAGGTACAGGTCTCTGCGACGAACTGATCACTCGTCCTACCGACTGTGATGCGTCGTTGTGTGTGATCAGAAACTTCAAGAAAGAGGAGTCCATGGACCGCGTTGGGCCGCAGCGCCACAAAAAAAAAAAACCCGCACTACACTATCCAGACACGTTACCAACCCCATTGCCCGCCGTGCGTCCGTTCATAACTGTCTACTGAGAGCTGAGATTCTCCCGACTGTGGCTACGCAAAATATTTAATGTTTATGCGATATAAGGGCTTGTAATTTACCGGTATTTCGGAAGAATTTTATTGCTGCTGTACATTTAGCTGCAACGTCAGTAAATTTCTATCAGAAGACATTTTTGTGAGCTATTTAGTTGAATTTCTTTATTATGGAACGCTGAGGTTCAATAATAATAATAATAATAATAATCTAGCTCTCATGGAGTTGGGCCACTTGTTGACCCATTTCAGTCTCTCACATCCAGAAATCTCTTCAATGTTCTCCCCTGTTTCCTGCTGCCTTGACCTGTAGTTTTTCAATTCATCGTATTCACAGCAGCCCATCACTTTCAGGTGCGTTCGCAAAATTACGTAAAACGACTATTAGCTTCGTTTTGTCTGTTTTTCCGTCTGCATGGAACAACTCGGTTCCAATTTCACGGATTTTCATGATTTTTTATGTTCCAGTTTTTTTTTTTGGAAAACTTTTCACGAAAACACAAGTTTCATTAAAATCTTGCAAGAATATCGGGTATTTTACATGAAGACCTTTGTGCATTAATGATAACAGTTCGCTGAATTATTATTCGAATGAGAAAATCAAAACACACATTTTATGTTCAAAGACTTATTTTCCCGAAAGTCGTGCAGTTTATGAGACAAAGTGGAACAATACTGTACAGCCTGACAAGTTACAGATGACAATATAATACGGCGCATACGCTTCGCATGCTGGATGCCTAAGGTTACAAACACACATTCAGTACATGTAATACGTATTGTTTCTTTCCCCCGGCAACAAATACACAAACGTGCTTCTTGTATATCTTGTGATGTCCACAATACACAACAGGATTAGATTCCTCTACATAAGGGCGGACTTTACAACTTGGAGGACACGTAGAATACCAGACGGAGCGTCCGGTGTTTGGATCCCGGCAAAGGAAAAGATTTTTCTCTTCTACATACGTCGAGACGGATTCTGGGTACCAGCTAGCCTCCTATTCAATGGGTAAAGGGATTTCTTCCACGAGATAAAAGGCCGGGGCGTAAGGTCGATCACTCGTCTGTACTTAGCGCTGACATTAAGAATGAGTGGATGTGTACCTCCACTTCCCCTATAGGACTGCAAGGCGTGTGTGAGATTTTACGCGCCTTAATGGCGCTGGCGCTAATCTGTCGCTAATGCCAATTTTGTATTAGGACAATTAAAGTTATTTTTCTCTCATATTATTAAATGTGAAATTTCAGTGATATAACTAGAGAAAAGAATCTCTTTCTGAATTACTCTGAATTCGCATTATTTAGTCACATTCGTGGCCCTACCGTTCAATACCATTCATACTCAGTAATATTTAAATCCTGAAAGAAAATTGCATGTGTATTTGACCATTTTATTTTCAGTGCCCTTGTAATAAAACTTACTTAAATGATCAAAATCAATAAATACTGAAGGTGGTGTTATAAGGCAAGGTTGTCCCAGTGCACGCCACGAAGTCATATGCAGAAGTGAAGGTAAAACCACTCATTTACATCGGCACTATAAGCATGTGAAAGGTTTGTTTGACGCAACGGCCGTATTACCGCTGGGGAAAGAGTGCAGGGTGCTCACTAGGTACGAGAGGGGGTGGGACCTGGAGCTGGTCTGGACAAATTGGAGTTGAGAAAAATAGATTGCCCCTACCGGGAAACGAAAAAAGACCCCTCGGTCGTCTATCCCGCAGCTTACAATACCGACTACGCTATCCCCGATCGTTTGTGTGCACGGTATTATCAAAATTAAAATTTGTTCGACATTTTTCAATGTAGATACCAAACACCATATTTAATCGCGGACTGGTCCAAGTGTTTTCGGATGAAGATTAAACCGTCTTTAGAGCTCACTGCCGTGAGAACCCCAATCTCACACGTTCGTGTGAGAGAGTAAAGAAGCGAAGTAACCTGATCTCGCAAATTATGCGTTTATTTCAAGTAGCAAGGACGAGTGCACGAAATGAAAACACAGGAGTCGCCATCAATTTCGGCTAATGTTTGGCAAAGAAACGCTAATTTAGAAACATTGTACCCAATTGGTAACCTCCGCCTCATTACCTGTAATCAATCATGCGCCTGTCATGTAATACGGTACGAGGAAAGACGTCAGTACGTACAAACAACTGGGTGCGCACTGGGCAGCTGGAGGTTCGATTCCCTGCAAGGATTTTCTGCTAGCCATCCTTCCAGATCAGTCTTAGGTCAGAGTAGATTCCTATTCAGGGTATAAGGGGCACTCCTTCAGCATTGAAGCAACCAGACAGTACAGCTGGAAACTCACCTGCAACTTTTCGTTAAAGAGTGAGCCATGCCCCATTTTCAATATAATTATTCGTCCATGGCATGGTACTGCACTGCGATGTATGAGTAAGCCGTTGTTGTAATGAATAATCTGGGAAGTGAATCTTGGTACATCATTCATAGGGGTGACTGCAGAAAATATCTGATGGACTGCAGAGCAAAGACAATATGAAATTTAAAGTCGCAACAATAATCTGTGAAGGTGTGAAACGTATTTCATTTGTTCAGGATAGAGTTCAATGGCGGAAATGTGTTGTGGCTGATGACACTTCGGATCTGTAATGGTAACGAGTGCTGAAGAGTTCTCGTTCGATGCCAATTGCGTCACTGTAAGGCCGGCCACCGTTGTGGCACGGGCCGCATTACACTTCAGAATACATTACACGTGTTCGCGCGAAAAGCGCCTATACACTTCGTAATGTCCGTCCGTCTGTCCGAATGTCATCAGCGCGTTTCCCACTCCAAGGATTTATGTGAAATTTGGTACTGGAACCTGTTATGAAAATCTTTCCGGGCTATGCAAAATGTGGTTAAAATCGGGCAAAAATAACGGATAATCCACATGAAGACCTAGGTAAGTTTTATTACTGCAGACGACATTAAATATCCATAAAAACGCTCTCTTCGAGTGAAATGACATCAGGCTGTTAGGATAGCCGAGGAGGTATAAACATTACGCGAACGCGCCACAATCTTACGTTATACGAACACTGTCTATCTTGTTAAGAAGGAGCAGCAATTCACTTCCAGTACAGCGTTGACGCCACACAATTCAAGTCAGTGATAAAGAGATGGCGTACCACATTTATTACAACCGACCAAGTGCGATTCTTTCGCTGTGTGCCTTTCATATCAACATATGAAGGACTATTTCTGCACACAGTACAGATCATCATTAAAAATAAGCATGATTAGATTTAAGCAGAAAGTAAAGAAGAAAGAAAGGACGAGTAGAAAGAAGGGGGGAAAAAGCAAGAAAATATACATTACACTGCATAGATATAACTTTGTACTGGGAGCAACACGTGGTGTGATAATGAAAACTGCATACATGCTTCATGCAATATTCATTCAATGTCTCATGAGTAACTGCGATAGAACGTCGCCTGGAAGTAGAACCTCGTACTCGGGAGTTCGTGTATGGCAGATTATCGTCCAAAAGAGCGACAGTCTCGTCTGAGGTGTATTGTTTTACCGGTCCCTCCAAAGAAATGGCACATAAAACCCTTTAAATGGGTGTTGGGTATTTCGCTTTGGAATTTATTTGTGCTTAATTGTTTTGCTAACTGTAAATTTAATTCCTATGGGACCTATACACAAAAAAATATATATATAATTTTATTAACAAACCCCGAAAATGAAGCACAAAACGAATTCTATTAAACACATAAATCATGGCTCATATTACAAAATACTATTAGGCTAACAAGAAACAGTATGCTATTGAACTCATGAGGATCTATAAGATTTATCTGTAGAATTTCTCTATTAGATTAATAATTTAACAGAATACAAAAAAAAATGAATTCGATTCTGCGCACTGCATATTTGCAGTGTAATTAGCCTTGGAACAACAGATGTGCATTTCAATAACCTAGCAACGAGACACATCAGGTGCTCAGGGAAAATGATAAAGAGCGGATATATATGACAGGCTATATGTCTCCAGAGGAAAGCTTGCCTCCGTTGTGTTACATTAGATTTCGTAGTGAGCCACATGTTTTTGTAAACTGTTATGCAGAAAACCTTTCGGGGAGAAAAGGAGTTCGAATTGAAGATTTGATAAGTCACTAGTCCATAGTGTGTGATTTACGTATTTCTGGAGAAAACTTCTTTATGTTCTAAAAGTTTACGTGCAAAATAACTGTAAACCTAATATTGGTAGCAGCTCTGAACTGGAAGCAAACTCTAAACAGTATCATCAGTAAAACCAGTCACCAAAACGGCCATTATCATCGCCACTGTCACCACTACCGGCATGATTTAAATGGTCACATATAAGCGGATAATCTTCAAGATACCTTATTTAGCGGGAACATTCTAACCCTATAAGTGGGAGGTAACTGAATCGAAACTCGACAGAAGTTACCTCCATCCTGACATATTGCATGGTTTACTTGAATACCAAAGCAGCCGGGGCGTGGCGTTGACCACACACCCCCATCTAGCGCCGAGGTTTAAGAAAAAGTAGAGCTATACCTCTACTCCCTCTATGGGCCTTCGTGGTCTGTTCTAGGATGGGCGAACTTGAGTACCTCTCAGCGTATATCGGGGCACTGCCTTTAAATCAGTCGAAGATCATGTCCTTTCCTTATAGCCGTCATGGCTATTTGTCCACCTCATTCGACGCCGCATAACAAATACTGTATTTTAGAGAGCGCCGTTAAGTAACAGAATTAAACCAACTACCGACGTCAGTGGCAAACAACCAATCATTTCTCGTTCACAATTGGCACATAAACCAGATAAAACATTATCAAATCAACTCGTGTTTTGTATGTTATTTTAGTGACATTACATCAACTGCACAGTTAGACAAACTGAATAATTTTTCCTGTTAACGGTAACAATTTTAAACATCTGTCATATGTAGCTGATACAGTGTCATAAAATAACATATACGGCTTTAGTGAATAAGGATATTGGAAGAAATATATTAGATAAATTATAATATGCATGCGTTGAAGGCCTGTTAAAAGACATAGGATATACAGGGTTATTATAAAAGAAATAGACACATTCAATGTTGTATTGAAACGAAATTATTAATGATTTAGCCAAAATACAAATTTCTTGCTCCAGTCGTAGATAGACTACCTTGCAGGTGGACGTTTGCCATATCGTCTTCTGAAATGACTCTGTACAAGAGTAATGGAGTTCGCCTTCGCTAATTCCAGCACACAAAAAGCCTTCTCTACCAGAGTAGCAGCCATTTTGCTTCAGTGATGTCAAGGCCGCTGAAGTGGTGCTGACGTCATGAAGGAATGCCTGGAAAAACATTTTCATCTTTCCTCTACGCTACTACGCAAATTGTGTGTCCACTACGCTAACGGTTTTGATACTATATAACGTTGAAAGTGTCTATTTCTTTTATAGTAACCTGGTATTGTTAAAAAATTTTCCAATGTACGTATTAATTCAGTGTCATTCAGTGACATCCGTCTTACCTCCTACTGATGGTGCGGTGAAACACATTTGTGACTAGAGCGACACATCCGGTACAAAATGCGATGACGATATTAATAGCGTCCACACGACAGCCATCTTCTTGTTGCGGCCACCGTGCTGGGAACCAAGAATCCTTCAGAGTTGTCGACCCGTTCGTTGTATTTCCACAGAACCATAAATCCATCGTGAATAACGTTTCGAGACACTTGTTATTTTGTCCACACTCCCAGAGTAAATACTCTTAGTTTCAACAACAGTCACACAGGCAGTGCGGGTAATATGCTCTTCACAGCCATCTGTCAATCACTGTATCGCGACCTGCACCAACCATATTAGAAATGAACCACGTGTTGATCTCAGCAGCCCATAACCTCTCTGTTAATTCAACCGTTCATTAAGATTTACAAGGTGAGTTACTTAGAGCAGGAGTTCAGTTTATATCACAATATTGGTAATGCCTGGGTTCACGTGTTTTGCACGAGCGAAGCAAAGACGGTAAATTGGCGTACAAAAGACTGGAATAAAACAAAGACAAAAGTCGGAATGGTCGGAGAGTGGGACCGATGTAATGTGGGGTTATGTCTGAAATAGCAAACAGTAACTACATGGTTGGGATGAAACAACAGCCAATTAGTGTGGCCGGATAGTCGAGGACATGCACTGTCCTGGGATCGTGGGATATCATCCCACTCGGAGAATGGAAGTGTATCCATGTCTTTTTCCCTTTGTATTTTCTTTGACAAGTAAAGATACAGCGAAGGACCGGTCCCTCTCGTCCAAGGAGTAACACAAAATATCTGAAGGATTCATACATTGAGGAGATTAATTCTGGAACTGAACAGGCCAGAAGGCCTAACCCGTAAGAGCAGAAGGTGAAGACAATGGAGAAGAAGAAGAAGAAGAAGAAGACCAACCAAAAAACTGTAGACAGTGGAGGATATTAGCACAGTTTGTAAAGATTGGCTGGGTCTCAGTTTGTACTTGGTTATTACCACGGTAACTGTAAGCAATGTCGGAGACCTACACAAGATTGGAAAAAGATGTAGGGCTGCTATATTGTAAAACAGTAAATTCCCAACCGCATTCTTCCCAGTTTATTAAGCTCACTTAAAATTTGTTTATAAAATCTAATTAACGGTTTATATTACACGGTAAAATGTCAATTTATGATCGTAAGTAAAGTTGACTTATTACGGAATAACGAGCCTGAAAATCTGCAAATGCTCAAACACTTCTTTTTTGTAGTGGAAGACATGGCACTAAGACAGGTTTATCTCCGACTACTTTTTAGTCCGTCCGTCCCCTCTCCCCCCCATTCCCCTCTCGCCTGCAGAATCATTCTACCATTGCTCCATGATCACTCATTCATCTATCACCAACGCCAAGTAATCCTAGCAATTAAGTGCGTCGTTAAATAACACAGCTGACACTCAACCATTTTTGGTGAAAGTGTTCCAAAATGCATTTAAAAATAAACGTCCTATGGTTTAGACGTTGATGCTAGGTTCCAGACAGACGAACCGATTATAATAACACGCTAAAACTTCGTAACGCCCAATATGGCACTTTATAACGATTCTCGAAATAGGAACATAGCCAGCAAAAGAAAATCCTTCCGTTTAATATCCTTGGGATCTTGAGGCACACGAAAGAACAACTTTGCGCAAAATAAAAAAAAAATGTGTGTACTACTTGTATCCATTAATTCTGCTTGAAACTTTTTTTCGCACCGGCAACACGCTACATATTTAGCATGTGACGGTCGATAGCGACGCAAAATACGCTTCTCCGTCTCTACGAAATATGACCGTTATGTTTCTTTTCCTATTTCAATCGAAATTAGAATCACCCGACATCTTTCCTTCTGAGCCTCTCACACCAAATTTAAAGCAAAACATGTCTAGCGGTTGAGGCTCTGATAAGTCACGGATAGACGGACCGACTCATCTCCACACAAAGCTTCCAATTTACTGTGTAATGGACGCCTATTAATAGACATTTATTAACAATGGCCGAATTGCGTTGAACGGCCGGCTATTAGTATGAATTTTCTAAGCAGAAACCGGGTCTCAGGCAACAATTGGAGCACGGAGTTTGTAAAGAGAATTCGGGTTCCCATACAGCAAAGTATTTTAAATATCAGTTCCCAGACAAAAGTCATAAATTTGTCGTAAAGGAAATGGTGCAAAATATCAAACGCGCGGCGATCTTGGAAACCTCGAAGCTCAACAAAAGGAAGAGTTGCGACAGTGCTCCAAGCCTTCACACATCTCCAAGTAAGTCTGTAACGCTTCGTTCCTGTGAGAGTGGTGTCCCTAAAAGAGGCGTAACTTGGTTAGTAACAGGGAGTGGAGGGGGGGGGGGAGAGCAAAATCGACCATGGGTATTAAGATATCTCATTGACGAAGCAGTCAAGTTATAAAGAGCGGGAATATTGGTTTGAACCAGCCCTTAATATATATATATACACACACACACATCCTTTCCCCCATTCTCACGCCAATTTTTATTTTGGGCCCCCTTCAACTCAGTAGCCAAAAGGAAAATATTCTTTAGTTAGAAAAAATATTCGGGGGGGAGGGGATCCCACCCCCGTTTGCCTCCCCCCACATTACTCTTATGGTCCCTAAAGCCAGTGTTCATCGCATTTTTCGGCAAATGAAGTGGAAACCATAAGTAATACGTAACCCATCGCTCTCACGCCAATTTTTTTTGTTGGACCCCTTTCAACTCAGTAGTCAAAAGGAAAATATTCTTTAGGTAGAAAAAATATTGGGGGGATCCCCCCGCTTGCCCCCCCCCCAAATTACACTTATGGCCTCTAAATCCAGTGCTCAACGCATTTTTCGGCAAATGAAGTGGAAACCATAAGTAATACGCACCAACGCTGTTCCACGGAACGAATGAGGACGATACAATCGAAAGCAATTTTTTGAACGATTTTTTCCACACGTATGATGAAAGAGAATATGTCTGCTCTGATGAAGCCACTTCTAAACCTACTGGTAGTATCAAACAACACAACTCTGTGTACTTGGCCAGGGGCCACCGTAAATAGACGCGTAACACAAGACCGAGCAATTAATCTCCAAGGATTTTCAGTGGATCTCAATTCTAATTTTTCGTCTACATAAATTTCCAGTATCGACTTGTTCGGTTTTATAATTCTTTAAGTAGTGTTATATTAAACGTATCTCCACTACGCGGCGTTTTATGGTTAAACATTCCCTGTTTTTATGACAAGGAACATTCATAAAAAACAGGAACACGTCGTCTCCTGATCTAAACCCAAAGGAATGCATTACGTAAACTTAAGTTCAATATTAGCTACTGTCTGGGGGGACGTCATCAATTTTCAAATCCAGACACACCATATGCCGTTTGGGCGCATGGAAACAAATATATTTTATGGATACATGCAAAGACGCATCCTAGTACAGCCGTATTTTCACGCTGTGTTCCAAACCTCCGCCTGTCTCTGCCTTTTTCTCTCTTTCTCAGACGCCCAAGCTAAAATCAACCACGTAAGTCTTTCCCCAGGGTAAATGGTAAAGTAATCCCATTACAGGCCTGGACAGGCCCTAAGGATTCCAGGAGATTAAGGCTCCCAGATTTCAAGACACATGAAGGTGTTAAGTTTGTCAGCCCTACGCACCGGCCGCCTTTACCCTCAAGAAATATTCCTAGTACTCATTTCTGTTAGAGGTTGAGTCGACCCCAGGGCCATAGTGCGGCCAGTAAGGATTATGTCAGTGAAAAATTCCAATGACACCATCGGAAGTCGAACCCGCAAACTTCCGGCTTGTAGCGCAGTGCCTCAATAAACTGTGCCACCGCGTGCCCCCGTTCCCCAGGGTACATAATTATAACCACCATTTCGCAACAAGCAAGACTGTGAGCCAGGGGTGGCAGCTAGATGAGCCTCGAGAGCCGCACCTTAGATTGCAAGTTACGTCTTAACAAAATAAAATATTCTTTCCTTATTTTATGGATTCTTCTGTTTCTTTCAGTTATGTGTCTGCTTTCTTTAGAAAATCTTTTAAAACGCCTCTAGGAAGTGTGTCATCCCCGTTGTGTGTGTCAAAATTGGAAAAGGTATGTAGTCAAACACAACTATGTCAACTAAGGTGTATTTAATGGCTATACTAGACAACTACATGTTTCGGCCTTTACTGGCCATCTTCAGGTTGTCTTCAAGAGAACTTAAGGTCCTACTATATACAATGAGCGCGCACGTGGTGCAGAGATCTCTACATACGGGCCTTATTGCGTAATATGTAATTTCTATATGTTGTGGTATGCTCTGACTAGAGGCACGATAGGGTCTGGTGGCTAGTGTCAAGTTTGAAGGTTCTTGGTACGCTGGTATTATGAAGAGGCGTGTTCCTCTTCCTTCCACATATAGAAATTACATTACGCAATAAGACCCGTACGTAGAGATCTCTGCACCACGTGCGCGCTCAATGTATATAGTAGGACCTTGAGTTCTCTTGAAGACAACCTGCAGATGGCCAGTAAAGGCCGAAACATGTAGTTGTCTAGTATAGTCATTAAATACACCTTAATTGACATAACTGTGCTTAACTACATACCCTTTCCAATGTTTAAAACGCCGTTCATTGTCAGCCTCGTGCGCATGTAACTGCCTAAATATTATTTTTTACGGACAATATGCGCGAGCTGCACCAGCGTCGTGCGGGAAACCCGCATGGGGCTCGCGAGCCCCGTGGTGGTACCCCTGTTGTAGGCTGTAAGGTAATACAGTCCTGCTATAACGCGATAGTTGCGTTCTTGTGTTAAGTCAAGTAATGGACCGTCGCGTAATAAAAATACGGTCAGATCGGAGAAAAATTTGGCCCTTCATCCAAAATTACACATTCACACCGGTCGCTGCAATCGGGTAACAGCCAACACGTGTATGCCAAATTTCGCGTCATAGAAACGACGTTCACATACACATGAATCGCGCTAAGGCCAATTCGCATTAACGAAACATGCCTAATAGCAGATCTGACCCTATTATTCTTGTCCGCACTGTCAAGTTTCTAACCCCCCCCCCCAATACCTGAGAATAAAATGCCCTTTTCAGTTGTCCTATCGCTTCCCAGCGGACTATATTTGGTCTATGTGACCGGATATCTCATTGTCTATCAAGATTTCCGCATAGTACAACACAGCAACATAGTGCGAATTCTCACGACATACCGAACCATTTTTTGTTGTACGGCTCTGAGTGTGTGTGTGTGTGCACGCGCGCGCGCGCGCGTATGCGGGCGTCCTTGCAAGCCAGCGCTCGCGAATAAACTGTGGCTGTATTTTTCGAATTTCGTTGTGTACAATTGATTACAGTCAACAGTACATGTTACAAAAACGTGGCGAGAGTCAGTAACATTATTAGCACGAAATTTGGACACTTCAAAGAGTGCAGCAAATATTAAACAAAAAGAACTATTCCGGACAAGGAAGCAGTAAAAACTGAACAAAGAAAAACAGCAGCACTGTCCTATGAAGTAACATGCTCGAGATGTCCATAATACAAACACGATACTCTTCCTTTTGCTATGTCCATAGAAACACATTTAAATTCATTGATACTGCATTGCACACCGGGTTGGAAACAATGGATTAGTCTTTAGCAGCTAATTGAAATACGTGGATCATGTCTTGATTCCCACAGGGCTGCACACAACAGGAGAAGGAACGTTCCTCTCACAACCCCACCAGTTGCGTGCGAGGCGCAGGCATTGGGTGTGCTTTGAGAACATGAACTCGGCCCCACCCATTACGCACCTGAGGCACACACCACCAAAAACCTGTAACCTGCGCCTCGCACACAACACGGTGGTAGGGTTAGAACAGGAAAGGTCCAATTCCCCATTATTTTGTTACTCGCTGTTGTACTGCACTTGACACTTGTTTTGAGCTACACAGCTCGATGGATGGACACTCACTTCGTCAAAACATCACAATACTCAGTGGTATGTACACTGGTGACGCTTGTATTAAACACTGTCATTTCAACCAAGCGAATAATTGTCACGATTTTACAAGTGTCACAATTGTGGTTATGTGTATTCAGTTTGAGGCGACGAAACAGCTGAAGAAAACTCGCGACACCTAACGCCTCTCTGCGGTCAACGGACAGACTAATTCCTACTTGTATTCTTACATGCATTCTATTGCAGCAGCCGGTTTGTCGGCATCGTGACTCAGTCAGCTCGTGTCTTTTAGGTGCTTTCGCAAAACTGTGAAAAGCGTGTTAGCTTCGTCATGTATGTCCGTACGCGTGGAACAACTCGGCTCCCACCGAACGGACATTCGTGAAAACTGATATTTGAGTATTTTTCGAAAATCTGTTGAGAAAATTAAATTTCCATTAAAATCTGACACGAATAATGGGTATTTTACACGAAGATCTATGTACATTTATGATCATGTCTTGCTCAATTCTTCTTGCAACGAGCAGTGTTTCGGACAAAAATTGTAGATAAAATCGAAACACATTTCTGTTCAATAACGTTTCATTTTTTTTCCGAAAATCGTACCGTTTATGAGATAATGTGGAAAAATATTGTAGATTCAGAGAGGTCAGATGACAATACAGCGCATGCATTTTGTATGCTGGATAACTAAGGCTACAGACACAAACTCGGAATATGTAAAACGCATTGCTTTTCCACGGTAACAATGGAAATGCGAACGCGCCTCAATGTTACGATATATGCATATTGCCTGTCTTGTCTTCATTGTCTTCAAATTCCGGGATAGCAGGTCGACCCCTCTATAGGCCACGACTGTTTTCTTCCAAATGTGCACTCACCATTGACGATCAGCTTCAACTTGTTTCGACATGCTATATAACGTCTGCAGTTGAAATATAATCATACGGTAATTTAAAAATAAATCGAACAGCTTAACAGGAATTACGCGTTCATAAGAATAGAAAATTGTGCCCTGTACCTAGGCACCACTTCACAAAGGCATCTGAAGAAGATTACGTGTCATTCATTCTAGGCCGCGGGAAGAGGTAATGGTCTGTCAGTCTTCCGGGGAGATTCCTGGTGACTCCTGAGCAGGAGGTAGAAAGGGCCACATAACCAGTATGGACATGACGGCGCAGAAATAAATTCATGTCCCGGTCGAGAATTGACCGTTTTTTTCAGGGATTTACGGCTACTCTTTACTGTCTGTCTGTATATATTCTAAATGCTTCTCTTCCAAATGCCCTGTTGTCATGAAATCGTTAAATAATACAGGTTTATTATTATTATTAACCATTTATTCACTTGAATTAAAATTTTCAGACCTAAGCATCCGTAAAGAATTCAAAATAGCAACGCAATGGAATGTCTAAGATAAAGTTATCTGTAAAGATTTCCTGTCTTAAAACGAAACGGTGTGAACGCCAAGATGCAAACAGAAAGCAACTATATCCTTTTAACTGCTACCCTTCTTGAAACGCCACTTACATTTTAAGCCACTGTTTCTCAAACTGTGGTACGCCTACCATTGTTTACTCGTGGGCAGCCTTAATAAGAATCGAAGTATAAAAAGGACAAAAGTTGTAAATAGTAAATAGAATATAACCCACAAATACTTGCTAATAAATAGCAGTGCTGTTAACTTTACACAACTCAGCTCCGCTGTCAGCTAATCTTTCCAATTTTGGCCTTTTCATTAAAATTTTAAAAAAAAAGTACTGGAGGTATATTTAACCCTTATCCTGCTAACGTGGAGAATATGGTGAGCTCCTAATAATGCTAACAAATGGCAGATGGGATTTAACTCGGCGTTTAAAGGGTTAACTTGTTAAATTTCATATAGCGGTACGCCAGCGAAAAAGTCTGAGAACTCCTTTTTTATAAGCTATTAATTGTAATATTTATTCCTTCATGTACAGCCAAAGTTGACAAAAAAAATTGTTGTTGGTTTTTGTAAAAAAAATAAGCTAATTTTATTTCTGATTTAGAAACTAATGTTGAAGCTTTTTGTCCAATCACAACATAAATACATTTAACACTTTTTCCTGTTTGATTTAAAATCGTATCAGTGGCAATCGCGGGAGGACAGAATGTTGAGCCGACTTCCGATAACATGTGAACTGTAAGGCTCATGCATGTGACGGGGCATATTCAATTACGGAAATAGAGAGGCAGAAAAAAAATAGTCTAACAGAAGAAGTTATTTACCAACTGACCGTAAGTATTCTACTGTTTCCGCTTTTCCAGGATCGTGTGCAGGATTTGTTTCTAATATTCATGATACATTAGCTGTCGAACCAAAGCATATTCCTACACAACCCAACTCGCTTGTGCTGCCGTACGAGGGCCTACCAATACACTTACCACTTATTCTTAGGCCTTCCACAAGCTGGAGACTGAAGGTAATTTAGGTTAAAGCGTTCCAGATTGAGTAAATGGAACGTAGTGGAAAGTAACGTCATTAGCTGGTGAATATTTCTATTATTATAACAGAAGCAGAAGGAAACAAAGTCCGTGTCTACAGATGGTTCGGAACATATGAAAAGTAATCTATTAAATCGGGTGCATGTGTATTTTCATTATCACGTTGTTTGGAAATGCCTGACCTCACCAGAAATACGCCTTGTGTCAAAGGAAACTTCCTTCTGCGCAGTACGCTCGCTTGAGAAGTAAATTTGTCCCTGTGCACGATACAAAGGCGTGCGGACCGTGGAGGTTATAGCTCCACACATTCTTAACCTCGGCACTACATATGAGTGGTCAGATTTATACCACCTTAACCCTTCAGCATAGAAGTATGGAAGTGCTTTTATCAGGCATTATACTTTAATTCATAAAATTTCCATTCTTGTCAAAATCTAGAATTTATGTAGGTATTTCAATACTTCCTTCACATGCCTAGCGTGTGTGCTACAACAGGCACAGAACAGCGATAACGCCTCTGGCGTGTATTCGTGACGTAACCAGTTCAAGTTCCAGCCATGCTACCGCAAATACCTACCGATTCTTTTAGTGGCTTTACTCGGTTCTTCAAGACAAATGACGGTATGGTATCTCAAAGTAGGTCATGACAGCTTCCGTCTACACTCATTCCATTACGACGTCAACCCGACTTACTGGCGGTTTTATTACATGCATTTAATTTGAAAGGGCTACCACCGTGACAACCTGGGATTAATCAGAAGGATGAAGTTAACTTTATTGTTATTATTATGTCGATCCCTGTGGCAGCGCCGTCTAAGGTGTGGGTATGAGGGCGCTTGCTTGCCGTGGTTGCGGGTTCGAATCCTGCCGGGGATATGATGTCTGTCTCGTGTAAGCGTTGTGTGATGTCAGGTTGAGAAAGGTCTCTGCGTCGGGCTGACCACTCGTCCACACCACCGCGTGTGGTGTGGACGAGTGTGATCGTGGAGCCTGGATAATGAGGAAGCTCTGGCCCACTAGAGGCTGTTACCTCATTGAAAATTAATATTATTATTACTATTATTAACGGCGTCGTTAAACAAAATACAAAGAAGGAGAGACAAAATGAACCGCATTATTAATATCCCAAATTCGCCACGGCCGGAACTGTGGGCCTGTTACTGTACGACGTGTTTATTTCCAAATTTCCCGACCGTGTGCCGTTTACTGAACGCAAGGCAAACACAAATCATGTTTCGGTCTGGCACGACGTCTAAAAATGCCCGGGAATTATGAAGGTTCGAAGTTTCCGATATTTTGATTGTACGTAGTCACTCCAGCTATCTAGATAGGTTTCACCATTTTTATGGGCCACGAAGGCCCTTAGGGTGAGTAGAGGTATAGCTCTACTCTTTCTAGGACCTCGGCATTAGGTGGGGGTGGAGGTTAGCCCAACGCCCCAGCCGCCTCTACCCCGGGAAAGGCCCAGTACCCATTTGGCAGGGGACTGGGTGGGTCCCGGGGCCGGTCTGGACGGGCGGAAGATCTCGTCCCCATCGGGATTCGATCCCCGGACCGTCCAGTCCGTAGCCAGTCGCTATACCGACTACGCTAGCCGACCCACCCTCCACATATCTGCTGCGATTGTATACTGAAACAGATCAAGGTGGCTCCCCGACCGTTTCAATTCACCAAACTCTTGCCACATTCTATCTAATTTGTTACTCTCTGCGGACATTTATATTCCTTTACGTAACGCAGCATAACCTGTTTACAACCCACTCTGTATAAACCCGATATGCAACAATAAAACAGTCTGTTTTATTGATACGTATCGGTATTGAAACAACGGGGATGACACTTTAAGATACGTCACATCATCCTCGTAGTCACCTCATTAAATCCACGACACAAGAACCCGGAGCTCAATACCGCAAAATAACGCCGCTGGTCACCAATCTGAGGCCCATTCATCTACCTACCGCCATAACAGCGTATTTTCTTAAGGTCTCGTCTTAATACTACGGTTGGTAGCAAATTCCGAACGCGCAACTCTGCTGCTACCACAGCCCACCACTCAGTCCGATTGCCAGTCGGTTAAATCTTACCTCCCCATACAAATGTAGCCGTTCCAAACAGGTTTCCACCACAAAGTTGTTTATTTGTAACTTGTCTCTTACAACAAGCTATCTATCATAGTTTTCTCAACTTCACTACCCTATCAATATCAGCTGACCTGCAGAAATCGCAACGTTTCTCTTTTGGGTTGAGTGAAATATAACGGCCGAGCAGGTTGATATAGCGACAGAGCTCAAGACTTTTATTCGCGAGAAGCCAGGTTTGAATCTCGGTCGAGATATTTTGTGGTATTAATGATGTCATAGTTTCTGTCATACCTCCAGATAAATACTGGGAAAGTATATCGATCCTTTCCAATTCATGATTCGCCAGTCGACCTACTATCAGCTACACTGAGAGCATCGCAAAGCAAACCATGAATACCTTTAAGTCAGGATAACCGGCGACCCAGCTGCAAGAAACTGGACATCCAAATTTTTTATGGTATGTAGTTAGACCGACTGTGTGACAAAACGAAGTATTACACGGAGCCAAGGAAGGAAGAAGCATCCTAAATGCAATAAATCGAAGAAAGGCTAACTGGATTGGGCATATCTTGCGCAAGAACTGCCTCCAAAAATACGTTATTGGCAGATATGTAAAAGAAAAGAGAAGACGAGGAAGAAGAAGACGTAAGTAGCTAATGGATGATATTAAGGGAAGGAAAAAATGGTGGGATTTGAAAGACGTAGAACTAGTTCACACTCTCTGGAGAACTTGCTTTGGAAGAGGCTATGGGTCTGTCGCAAGACAAAATGGCCAATGAATGTGCTGATATGCTGTGTAAAGGGGCATGAAGAAGTGTAGTCAAATCCCTGTTAACTGTTAAAAATATTTTCCCTTTTAACAAGAGAGATTTAGCGTTTACTATCCTGTCCATCAACATGCTGACGCTTGCAGCTGCGACAGATGGCAGTTCAACAACAAAAACAAATTCCGCGAAGAAGAGTTTGTTAAGTTTTTTAAAGTGTTTTTCTTCTTTTTTGAACAGTGTCGATGAGGCACCCGTTTTCCTTAGATATGACGCTGCGTCATTGGGTGATTTGACAATTTGACCCCTGAAGATATATGACTAAGTTGTCTCGGAATGTTGGGGACCAACTATCGAGGAATGCGGTGTCATATCGCAGAAAAACGGATAACCTTAAATTCGTGCGAAGTTTACTGCACGACGTGACGACTATTCGGAATATCGGTATTCAAGTCCTGGCTTTCCTCCGCCCATAACCGCATCCTGTTAAACAATGACTCATTCTGTATTCAAATAATCCTTGCAACAAGCGCAACGGAGCCGCACAAATTCAGCAGAAAGCCCCCGCTCTATTAATATACTCGTAACAAAAGAGATGTAAAACGAAATGAAGTCGGATATAGAACCAAGAAAAATGCGTCTTGAATAGTGTTTAATATATGGACTCCCTTAGCTTGTATGAAAAAGGCTGTCAATAAAACAAATCGAAGCTTGATATGTGCGATTCTTAAAAGCAAAGAAATTCCAGTCCTTTCTTTAGAGAAATTCAATTTATGGAAATAAAATTAAATTTGAATAAGATTAAACAGGACTGTTGAAAATCAAGGTGGTATGACGCACGGTGTTTAAGATACGGCAGACCACATTCCTCGACTCCATTAAGTTTAAGTACTTAAATAGTTACAAAATGTACTAACACGTTTTGAAATAAGTCTACATTCCGCTGACGGCCCAAAGCGACAGCCAAACAAATGAACTGCACGAAGCGGTTCTTAAATTTAATATAACTGCCGAGGAATTCGATACGCAAATCTCTGTGGGAAAGGGAAAGGTAGTGGCATTTGTAGGTAATAACCCAGCCAGAGAAACAAACAGTAAGATATATTTTTGAGAAGGGGGCCGGGATAGCGTAGTCGGTACAGCGACTCGCTACAGGCTGGACGTTCCGGGGATCCATTCCCAGTGGAGGGCGAGATTTTCCGCAGCCGTCCCGACCGGCCCACCCAGCCCTATGTACAATGAGTACCGGATCTTTTCTTGGGGGAAAAGTAGTCGGGGCGTGGTATTGACCACCCAAAATTATCTACGGCAGAGGTTAAAGAAAGAGTAGTTATACATCTACTCCCCCTCTGGGCCTTTATGGCCTGTTCTAGGGTGACGTTAATTTATGAAATAAATAATTCATGAAATAAAGATTTTTCACTAAATTCCGATGAAATTCAAAACTCGTACATATAGCTACAATTTCCGTAACTAAAATGTTGCTGACGACCCACTCTCACACATCATAGTAGGATACTACACTAAGGTAAAGCAGCCACAATTACAGACCTGGACAGGCACAGAGGATTCCAGGAAGTTAAGGTTCCAAGATTTCGTGACAACGGCACAGGATGGTGGTAGGTTGTCAGCCTTACGCACCGGCCGCCTTTACCCCAGGAAATACTCCTGGTGCTCACTTCTGTTAGAGGCTGAGTCGACCCCAGGACCATCAGGGCGATCAGAAGGATTTTATGTCAATGAAAAATCCACCGACACCAGCTGGGATCGAACCAGCGACCTTCCGATTTGTAGCACAGCACCTTAACCACTGTGCTACGGCGGGATACTACACTATTAAATCGAATTTTCCCAGAATATGCACGTTATGAACATGAAAATTTCTTTAAAGGTAACTCGATAGAATAAGCACGTGTACTACCTGGAAGCCTGAGGAGCTGCATCACCGACTGAAACACAGACGCCTCCGGTTGCTTTTATAACGACAGATTTCTTTCATTTGTTTCTATAAGAACTCGCTATATGGAGACGAAATAACGACAGAATATCTACCCTTATGATGTCATATGGGTGTATATAGACTGCAATACTGACCGAATAATTCTCATAGGCACCTCCCATTGTCGTTCAGTGTTGCCATCTTTTTGTCTCTTCGTAAGTAATAACAGCAATTATTGTTGCATACAGACAGAATTATGACAGAATGACAAGTCTTTGCTTTTTATATAAGGACTATATCGATATTGGTTGCGAGGTCTCTTCTACCAAAAATAGAAAACAGAACAACAAATTTAGATAATTCTTTGTAACTCTAAGTCGGATATTGCAAAACAAAGAACGAGAGAAAATGTATTGATACTTCTTGTGGTGATGAAAAGCCCAGTAATGTTACAGGGAAGAGAAAACTGGATGCTAGCAGGAGGACAATTACGAGGAATGCAGCATATCTGTAAACAGCAGTGGGATACTTGATGAACAAAAGCAACAAAGTTATGAGAACAGAAATATAAGCAAAACATATTAGTGATGTGATCATACAGTACAGAAAAACAATTAGTAGGAAGACCACGCGATGAGATGTCAAGGTACACAGCTACCAAGTAGCAAGGGTATAGCAACAAAGTGAACGAACAATAATCGGATGGAACTAATAAGAGATGTGACGACTAAGACTGAGTCGGAGAAGACAGTTAGGTCTAAACCAAAATCCTATGAAGAATAAGGGATAAATCGGTGCAGTTCATAATATAGTGCGTTTCCCTTAACCAAGTGTAAACAGGCATGCATGAGGAACAATTTTAAACCTACCCAGGCTGCAAGCAAATTAAATTTACATTTTATTCAATAAATTGTTGTGTTCTATTAGAATTACTAACATTCTTTTATAGCAAGCATATAATAATGTATCTCTGATTCACTGTATGGAAGGAGAAATTTCACAGAAGAGACCGGCACTACTACTTTGCTACTTTATTGTGTAGTTTTATAATTTATAAATTAGCATGCTGCCCACTTTGGGAAGTGTTATAGGCTACACCTACGTTACATCGAGTTAATGTGGCCTAACGATACAAATGTTATAGTCTACACCTACGTTACATCGAGTTAATGTAGCCTAACGATACAAATGTTATAGTCTACACCTACGTTACATCGAGTTAATGTGGCCTAGCGATACAAATGTTATAGTCTACACCTACGTTACATCGAGTTAATGTGGCCTAACGATACAAATGTTATAGTCTACACCTACGTTACATCGAGTTAATGTGGCCTAGCGATACAAATGTTATAGTCTACACCTACGTTACATCGAGTTAATGTGGCCTAGCGATACAAATGTTATAGTCTACACCTACGTTACATCGAGTTAATGTGGCCTAACGATACA
>Ga0123354_10001795_pt1 | contig 27049 bp, 22 predicted proteins | sample TergutLab28metaG_2_FD_97872 | JGI IMG/M metagenome (GOLD analysis project Ga0123354, IMG submission 97872) | Labiotermes labralis P4 segment gut microbial communities from Petit-Saut dam, French Guiana - Lab288 P4 | ecosystem: Host-associated > Arthropoda: Insects > Digestive system > Gut ...
CATCCATGAGCCGATGTCATCCTGCACGCTTTCTTCCGACCAATGCCCCACGACCACTTTGCGTCCGAGCCGCAGCCGCGTATGGATGAACCCGGCTTCGCGGTCGCCGTGGGCGGATTGGTTGAGGTTCATGAAATCCATGTCGATGTCCGCCCACGGCAGCGCGACGTTCGCCTGGGTGTGCAGATGCAGCGCCGGTTTGGCCAGCGCGTCCAACCCGGCGATCCACATCTTGGCCGGCGAAAAGGTGTGCATCCAGAAGATCACACCCCGGCAGGCATCGTCCGCGTTGGCGTCGAGTACCACCCGGCGGATCGCGTCCTTGCTGGTCAAAGTGGGTTTCCATTGGATGCCGACCGGCAATCCGGCGTCGTTCAGTTGCCCGACGATGGCCTGAGAGTGGGCGGCGACCTCGGCGAGGGCTTCCTCGCCGTACAGATGCTGCGAGCCCGTCAGGAACCAGACAGTTGGCGTCATTGACATACCTTTCTCGAAAATGGGTTACTGCCCGTAGACCGTGGTGTACCGTTCGTACAACCGGTCGATATCGGCCTGATCGATGGGGTGCGGGGTACCGAGTTGGCGGGCGACGTGGACCGTCTTGGCCACCTCCTCGCACATGGCGGCCGCCTTGACCGCCGAACGGGCGTTTGTACCGATGGTGAAGACGCCGTGGTTGGCCATCAGCACCGCCGGCGACCGCGAGGTCCGCAGGGTGTCGACGATGCCACGGCCGATCGAATCGTCGCCGATCAGGGCGAACGGCCCCACCGGGATGGCGCCGCCGAACTCGTCGCCCATCATGGTCAGGACGCACGGAATCGGCTCGCGCCTGGCCGCCCAGGCCGTCGCGTACGTTGAGTGCGTGTGGACGACCCCGCCGACTTCAGGCATGTGCCGGTAGACGTAGGCGTGGGCGTAGGTGTCCGAACTCGGCGAATAGCCGCCCTCGACCAGGTTCCCCATCAGGTCGGTCACCACCATCGCCTCCGGCGTCAAATCCTCGTACGACACCCCCGACGGCTTGATGACCATCAGATCGGCCCCCGGTACGCGGGCCGACACGTTGCCGGCCGTCCACACGACCAGGCCCCAGCGCGTCAGCTCCCGGTGCAACCCGGCCACCTCGGCCCGCAAACGGACGATCTGGTCCGCCACATCCTCAGCCACCGCCGTCTCCCCTCAGCAGGCTTCGACCGCGGTGCGCTGGATGGCCAGACCCGCCTCGTACGCCGCCAGGAACCGGCCATAGCCCTCGACGGCGGCCGGATCGGGGGCCAGCGTCGCGATGTCCGCCGACGCGAACACGACCTGCGCCAGGTAGTCGGCCAGGGACAAGCCGCGCTGGTCTCCCGCGTACGCCGCCAGCACCGCCATGCCCCAGGCACCGCCCTCGGCGGCCGTCTGCCCGACACTGATCGAGGTACCCAGCGCCGCCGCCATCAGCGATTGGGCCACACCGGGGGTGGCGAAAATCCCGCCGTGGGCGAACATCGAGTCGATGCCGACACCCTCGCCATCCAGGATCCGCATGCCGAGGCTCAATGTGCCGAAGGAACTCATGATGAGGGTACGCATCAGATTGGGCAGGGTGAGCCTTGACGCGGGCGTCCGTACGATCAACGGCCGGCCTTCGGCCAGCCCCGTGATCGGCTCCCCGGCCAGATAGTTGTACGCCAGGAGGCCGCCGCCGTCGGCGGCTCCCTCCAGGGCCGCGTCGAACAGCGTGCCGAACAACCGGGCATTATCGAGCTCGCAACCCGCCCGGGCGGCAAACTGCCCGAACACCTGGGCCCAGGCGTCGATCTCCGAGGCGCCGTTGTTGCAGTGGACCATGGCGACGGGATCGCCGGCCGGCGTGGCGACCAGGTCGATCTCCGGATGGAGGTGGGCCAGGTCATGCTCCAGTACGACCATGGCGAAGATCGAGGTACCGGCGGAGATGTTGCCCGTCCGGGGCGCCACCGCGTTGGTGGCCACCATCCCCGTCCCCGCATCGCCTTCCGGCGGGCAGAACGGAATCCCGGGCGCCAACGTACCGCTCGGATCGAGCAGGCGAGCCCCCTCGGCGGTCAGACTGCCGGCGATTTCACCGGCATCGCGCACATCCGGCAGGATGGACGCCAGATCGATGCCGGCCTGATGGGCGTCCAGCAGGTGCTGGGTCGTCGCCAGGCGGGTAGGGTCCCACCGGTGGCCGTCGATGGGGAACATGCCGGAGGCGTCACCGACCCCGAGCACCTTCTCGCCGGTCAACTGCCAGTGGACGTACCCGGCCAGCGTGGTCAGGAACGCGATCTGTGGTACGTGCGGCTCGCCGTTCAGGACCGCCTGGTACAGGTGGGCGACCGACCAGCGTTGCGGGATGGTGAACTGGAGTTGGTCGGTCAGCTCCGCGCTGGCCTGGCCGGTGGTCGTGTTGCGCCAGGTGCGGAAGGGTACCAACAACTCGTCATCGGCTCCGAAGGCGAGGTACCCGTGCATCATGCCGGATATCCCGATACTGCTGAACGTGGCCAGGGGCGCCCCGAGCACCCGTTCGGCCTGGGCCGCCAATTGAGCGTAGGCCTCCCGCAGGCCGGTCCAGACCGCCTCCAGGGCGTACGACCACTGGCCATCGACCAGTTGATTTTCCCAGGTGGACGATCCGGTCGCCACCACTGCCAGATTGTCGTCGACCAGAACAGCTTTGATCCGGGTCGAGCCGAACTCAATTCCGAGTGAGTAACTTCCCATGGGGACACCCTACCCCTGAACGAAGTCGATCAGCTTCTCCACCTCGGTGACAAAAGGACGATCTACATCCTCCCAGGATCGGACCCTGGCCAGAATCCGGCGCCACGCCCGGGCGAGGTCGTCCTGGGTACGGTTGGGCCACCCCAGCCCGGCGCAGATGCCGCGCTTGAAATCCACCCCGCGCGGTACCTCGGGCCAGGCCGCGATGCCCAGCGCGGCCGGGCGTACCGCCTGCCAAATGTCCACGTACCGGTGGCCCGTGATGCGGATGAACTCAGCCGCGGGCGTGGTCATCACCGCCTGGACGATCCGGGTTTCTTTCGTGCCCTCGATCAGGTGGTCGACCAGGACACCGAGCCGCCGGCGCGCCGACGGGGCGAACTCCTCGACCCGGTCCGCCAGGTGGTCGATGCCGCCCAGGGGTTCGACAACGATGCCGAGGTACGTCAGATCGTTGCCCCAGACTTTCTCGATCAGTTCCGCGTCGTGGATGCCCTCCACCCAGATCCGCGAACTGCGGGCAACCTTGGGCGGCGCCGGATCGGCGACCAGCGACCCCGACGCCGTGTGGCGCGGCGAGACCGCCGTTCGGACCGGTACCTTCACCTCAACCGGCTGGCCTTCCAGCAGGAAACCGGGGCCAACCGGGAAGCTCCGGCGTTTGCCCCGGCGGTCTTCCAGCACCACCAGCCCGTTCTCCCAGGTCACCACCGCCCCGCAGAAACCGCTCGACGGCTCCTCCAGCACCAGGCCGACCTCAAGGGTCACCGGCCGGGTGTGGGGTTGGCCGGCCTGGCGCCAGCCCGGGGCGAGGACATCGGATGAATAGCGGTCCATGGCCCCTCAGCGGCCCAACGCCTTGTCGACGGAATCGTCGTAGGGACCCAGTATCGGTTGGCGGCGGGTCACGACATCCCACAGCATGTTCACGTCCGCCAGCAGTTCGCGGAACTGATAGCCGCGCCACATCGAGGGACTGATCGACTTCACCGAGTCATCGCCGACGCCGACCACGTCGACCCCGACCAGGCGGCAGGTTGCCACGGCCCGGGGCAGGTGGTACGTCTGCGATACCAGGATAGCCTCGGTCACCCCGAAGATCCGCCGCGCCCGTACACACGTCGCGTACGTGTTGGCCCCGGCGTAATCCTGCACAATCTTGTCGGCGGGAATGCCCTGTTCGACCAGCCACTCTTGCATGGCGGCCGGCTCGTTGTGGTACGGGCTGAGGTTGTCGCCGGAGACCAGAATCACCTTGGCCTTACCAGCGTTGAACAGATCGCGGGCGATCGCCAGCCGGGCGGCCAGGTAGGGCGACGGCTTGCCGTTGTCCAGCCCGGCGCCGAACACGATGACCACGTCATGGTCCGCCACGGCGTCGGGGGTGGTGATCCGGCCCACACTGGCGACACCCACCACCGCGAACGGCGAAAGACCCACCACCAGCGCCACGATGACCACCGTGAGAAGCAGACGCCGAAGCCACCGCCGCTTCCGGCGGGTACCGACTGCCCGGCGCGGAGCCGCCGACCGATCAGTTGCCATGGAACAACCCTACCGGGGTTTCGGCCCCACCGGTCAGTCGAGGACATCCCGCGTGATCCGGTCGGCGATGAGCCGGCCCGGCAGGGTACACACCAGGCGCGACCCGTGCCGGACCAGGTGCCCCGACCCGATATAGCCGGCGGCCCGCGCCAGTTCCGCAGGCGTGAGCTCGCCCGCGTCCACCCCGTCGGCCAACCGCATGGCCAGCATGACGGACTCGGCGTGGCGTTGGGCCGGCGTCAACGTTTCGCCACCGGCTCGCGCGGCACCGGCGGCGGCGTGATCGGCGTACGTACCGGGGTGGCGATAGTTCCACCAGCGGGCCTGACCGACGTGTGAGTGGGCGCCGGCCCCGATCCCCCACCAGTCGGCGCCCCGCCAATAGGCCAGATTGTGCCGACACTCAAAACCCGGCTTCGCCCAGTTGCTCACCTCGTACCACGCCAGCCCGGCCGCCGCGAACAGCTCGTCCGCCTGGATGTACTTGTCGGCGAGATCTTCGTCGTCGGGGTACGCCAACTGGCCCGCCGCCATCCGGCGGGCCAACGGCGTGCGGTCCTCCACGATCAGCGAGTAGGCCGACAGATGCTCCGGGTGGGCCGCCAGGGCGGCCGACACCGATTGCTCCCAATCGGCCATCGACTCGCCGGGCGTGCCGTAGATCAAGTCGAGGGAGAGGTTCTCGAACCCGGCGGCACGGGCCCAGGCGACGGCATCAACCGTCCGCCCCGGCGTGTGCAGCCGGTCGAGGGTGGCGAGCACCCTTGGCACCGCGGACTGCATCCCCATCGACAGCCGGTTGACCCCGGCGTCGCGCAGCTCGGCCAACCGCCCCGGGCTAAGCGTTTCCGGATTGGCCTCGGTGGTGACCTCGGCCTGACCATCGACCTCGAACTCATCGCGTACAACGGCCAGAATCCGGCGGAAGCCCGCCGGCGGCATCAGGGTCGGGGTACCGCCGCCGAAGTAGACCGTGGCCACACGGCGATGCTCCAGGGTACGGCCGGCCTGGTGGAGCTCGGCCACCAGGGCATCGATGTACGGCGTGGTGACCGAGGCGTCGGCGGTGTCGGTCACGTAGGTGTTGAAGTCGCAATATCCACACCGCCGCGTACACCACGGGATGTGGATGTACAGCGACGCCGGTTGGCTCACTTCTTCTCGGTCTCGGTCGTGGCCAGGGCGGCCACGAAGGCCTCCTGGGGTACCTCGACCCGGCCGATCATCTTCATGCGCTTCTTGCCTTCCTTCTGTTTCTCCAGCAGCTTGCGCTTACGGGTGATGTCGCCGCCATAGCATTTCGCCAGGACATCCTTGCGGACCGCCCGGATCGTCTCACGGGCGATCACCCGTGTGCCGATGGCGGCCTGGACCGGTACCTCGAACTGCTGGCGCGGGATCAGCTTGCGCAACCGCCCGACCATCTCGACCCCGTAGTTGTAGGCCTTGTCCTGGTGGACGATGGCCGAAAAGGCGTCCACCGTCTCCCCATTCAGTAGAATGTCCACCTTGACCAGATCGGCCGCCTGCTCGCCGGCGTCCTCGTAATCCAGCGAAGCGTACCCCTTGGTGCGCGACTTCAGAGCGTCGAAAAAGTCGTAGACGATCTCGGCCAGAGGCAAGACGTAGTGCAGTTCCACCCGGTCGGCCGACAGGTAATCCATCCCCGTCTGAGTACCGCGCCGGGCCTGGCACAGCTCCATCAGCGTGCCGATGTACTCCGCCGGGGCCAGGATCGAGGCTTTAACGATCGGCTCGAAGACCTCGGCCACCTTCCCGTCGGGGAACTCCGACGGATTCATCACGACGTGCTCGGCGCCGTCCTCGGTCAGCACCCGGTACACGACGTTCGGCGCCGTCGAAATGATGTCGAGCCCGAACTCGCGTTCCAGACGCTCGCGGACGATCTCCATGTGCAGCAGCCCCAGGAAGCCGATCCGGAAACCGAAACCGAGCGCGGCCGAGGTCTCCGGCTCGAACATCAGGGCGGCGTCGTTGAGCTGCAGCTTGTCCAGGGCGTCGCGCAGGTCGGGAAAATCGTTGCCCTCCAGGGGGTAGATCCCGGCGTAGACCATGGGTTTGGGGTGGCGGTAACCCGACAGGGCACCTGAGGCCGGTTTGAGCGCCGAGGTCACGGTGTCGCCGACCCGCGAGTGCCGTACGTCCTTGACGCCGGTGATGAGGTACCCCACCTCGCCGACACCCAGCGCGTCGGCCCGCACCGGTTCGGGCGCGATGACGCCCACTTCGAGTACCTCGTGAGTGGCCCGCGTACTCATCATCAGGATGCGCTCGCGATGGTTGAGCTCCCCGTCGACCACCCTGACGTACGTCACCACGCCGCGGTACGAGTCGTACACCGAGTCGAAGATCAGCGCGCGCGCCGAGGCGTCGGCCCGACCCTGCGGCGGCGGTACCTGCCGGACGATCTCATCGAGCAGGTGGGCCACGCCGTCGCCGGTTTTGGCTGACACCCGCAGTACGTCGGCCACCTCGCAGCCGATGACGTGGGCCAGTTCGGCGGCGTACTTGTCGGGGTACGCGCCCGGCAGATCGATCTTGTTCAGCACCGGGATGATCGTCAGATCGGCTTCCAGCGCCAGGTACAAGTTGGCCAGCGTCTGGGCCTCGATCCCCTGGGCGGCGTCGACCAGCAGGACGGCCCCCTCGCAGGCCGCCAGCGACCGCGACACCTCGTACGTGAAGTCGACGTGTCCCGGGGTGTCGATCATGTTGAGGACGTAGTTGCGCCCGCCCGATTGCCACGGCAGCCGGACCGCCTGGGACTTGATGGTGATACCGCGCTCGCGTTCGATGTCCATGCGGTCGAGGTACTGCGCGCGCATCTGGCGATCGTCCACCACCCCGGTCAGTTGCAGCATCCGGTCCGCCAGGGTGGACTTGCCGTGGTCGATGTGCGCGATGATCGAGAAGTTCCGGATCGCGCCCGGATCGGTCGAACCAGGAGAGTAGGTCACGCGCGCCCTTCGCGAAAGTGGATGAACCCTGCCATTGTCTCATATTGCCGGTGGGTACGGTCATCACCCTGGCCTTGGTCTCCGGGGCGCGAATCGGGGGCTTGCCCCGTAAAAGTGCCCCTTTCGTGCCCCGCCAGCCCAGGGCGAGGCACCAGGCGGGGTCATCAGCCGCGGGAATGCCCCTTTCGCGCCCCGCGTTCGTACCGACGATCCTCTCCAGGAACTCCCACCCCGTCTCCGGGGCGCGAACCGGGGTCGTACAACTTCAGGCGACTCCACTGTCTCATCGAGATTGTAGTTGTTGCTGTTTCCACGCCACACGAACAGCAACAACTACAATCTCGACGGTACGAAGGCCAGGCGCTCCTGCAGCGCCCGCCGTACGGAGCCGACCAACCCCGACGGGTCGGCCAGATCGGGAGCCGTTGCGGTGATCAGCCGCCAGCCGTGGTCCTCGATCCAGCGGCGGCGGGCCTGGTCGCGCCGCATGTGAGCCGCGTCTGCCACGTGGATTGCCCCGTCGTACTCGACCGCGACTTGAGCGTCCGGATAGGCCATGTCGAGATAGTACGGCACGGTGCCGCTGGGCAGCTTCAAGGGGTGGTTGACGACTGGACACGGCAGGCCGGCCTCCACCAGGACAAGCCTGAGCAATGTCTCCATTGGGGAGTCCGTACCTTCCCGCGCCAGGTCAAGGGCCGTACGGGCCCGATCCACACCCCGACGCCCGCCAGCCTGAGCCAGCACCTCCCGCACATCGTCGACGAACACCAGGGGATCACGGCGCCGAGTCAGGCCGTCCGCGAGGACGACCAGATCTCGCACGGAGAGTGTGTGCGCGGCCTGGAGCCAGCACTCGACCGGGTTGACGGCGGTCAGGCCGGTAGCGATCTTTTTCGGCGGGTACGCCAGACTGTCCCGGTGCACGCGAATGCCCGCCATCCGCGGTCCCATGACACCCCGGGGTACCCAGATGTGAACGGTCCGCGCCATGTCGGCATCGGGTAGCTCCACACCCAGCAAGGCCAAAGCCGTCGTCTCGCAGACCAGTGCGGCCGATCCGGCCAATGTGACCGCCGCACGAGCCCGTACGCCGATATCCGTCGCATCGCCATCGACTGTGAAAACGCCCCGGAACACCGGTGTGACACCCGGGCCGCGCATGTGGGCTGGCGTCAAACCGGCGGCCAGGGCCTCGCCCCGGGTGAAAACGACCCCCAGCCGGGCTCGCCTGGCCAGGTCCCGTACCGTTTCGCGCGCCATGACCCGATCTTACGTCGAGATTGTACTTTTTGCTGTTACGCGACCAGGAAAACAGCAACAACTACAATCTCGACATACTCAGGCGAGGTCCAGGAAGCGGTCGAAGACGTCCACAGAGAACTCGAGGGACTCGATGGGTACCCGCTCGTCGACGCCGTGGAACATGCCGACGAAGTCGAACTCGGGCGCGAGCCGCAAGGGGATGAAGCCGTAGCATTGCACGCCCAGGCCCGACCAGGCCTTCGCATCGGTACCGGCGGCCAGGATGTACGGCGTCATGCGGGCCGACGGGTCGAACGCCCGGATGGCCGTACCCATCGCGTCGGTCAGCGGGGTACCCCAGGTGGCTTCGGCGCCGGGTTGCTCCTGCTCGATCTCGTACCGCACCTTGTCACCGATGATTTGCCGGACGGCCTCGAAGAACTCATCGCGCCGACCGGGCAGGAACCGCCCGTCGATGGTAGCCGTGGCCAGGCGCGGGATGACGTTGGCCTTGTAGCCCGCCTGGAGCATGGTCGGGGTCGCGGTGTGGCTCATGGTCGCGCCGACCAGACGCGAGATCGAGCCCAGCCGGGTCAGCGTTTCTTCCACGGTGTCGGCGGTGATCGGCGTACCCAGCGCCTCGCCGACCGCGTCGAGGAAGCCTTGCTGAGCCGGGTGGAGTTCCGTCGGCCAGGCGTACGTACCCAGCGCGCTGACCGCCCTAGCCAACTCGGTCACGGCGTTGTCGGCGTTGCGCATGGAACCGTGGCCGGCGGTACCTTCGGCGATCAGCTTCAGCCAGGCCAACCCCTTTTCGGCGGTCTGGATCAGGTAGAGCCGCTGGCCATTGGCGGTCAGGGAGAACCCGCCGACCTCGCCGACCGCCTCGCTGCAATCGGCGATCATCTCCGGGTGGGTATCGGCCAACCAGACCGAGCCCAGCGGCCCGCCGGCTTCCTCGTCGGCGGTGAACACCAGGCGAATGGGACGCCGGGGCGGCCGGCCCGCCCGGATGCGGTCGCGGACGACGGCCAAGATGACCGCGTCGAAATCCTTCATGTCGATGGCGCCGCGTCCCCAGATGCAGCCGTCCTTGATCTCGCCCGCGAACGGGTCGACCGACCACTCGCCGGCGATGGCCGGTACGACATCGAGATGCCCATGGACGAGCAGGGGCGGCAGGGTCGAGTCGCAGCCAGCAGGTTCCCAGCGGGCCACCAGGGACGTACGGCGGGGGCGCGACTCCAGGGTCTCCACGCCGATCCCGACCTCGTCCAGCTTTTCAGCGACGTACTGCGCCGCGTCCCGCTCCCCCGGACCGTCCTGGCCCCGCCCGTAGTTGGAGGTGTCGAATCGGATCAACTCGGAGGTGAACTGAACGGCTTCGGTTTGGGCGAGCGTGGTCATGAATCGATCATAGTGTCCAAGGTACGGGGTGCTAACCCGCGCCGGTCTTGGTATAGTTCCTGGAGGATTCATCATCTTGTCCGGGTGGCGGAATAGGTAGACGCGCTAGCTTGAGGTGCTAGTGGCCGTTATAGGCTGTGGAGGTTCAAGTCCTCTCTCGGACACGTATATAATCCCTAGTCAGATGGTGTTTGGCTAGGGATTCTTCAGCGTCTGCGCGGCTAAATCGCGGCTTCGGGGGTCGTAATGTGGGCGTCCGATTCAGGTTCGTCATAATAGGTGAGTTCGGCGGCGAGTTGGCGAACTGTAGGTCGGCGCGTTGAGCGACTGGTCATGGAAGAATTGGACAACTACCCGAAGGAGGCCACTGATGCTCGTTGACCAGGCACGAGACCTGCTTGCCCAGGGCGAGGGGCTGACGGTCGAGTTCAAGAGCATCCAGGCTGGCAAGTTGGGCAACTCGGTGTTTGAGACTGTGTCGGCGTTCGCTAACCGTTACGGCGGACACATACTCATGGGCGTCGCCGACGACGGGACCGTCGAGGGTATCCCTGCCAACCAAGTGGATGGACTGAAACGGAACTTCGCCAAGATGGTGAGTAACCCCGAAGTCGTGCACCCGCCGCTGTCCCTGCCTTTGGAGGAAGTGACTGTCGACGGCAAACTCATCTTGGCGCTGTACCAGCGCAAAGCGCTCCAGCACACCGAGCGAACACTATTCCCGCTGATCACCGTCCAAGACCTGCGGCTAGCCGAGTTGATGCCACGGATCAGGATCAGGGCGGTCAACAAGCGCGCCATGAACTACGACGACCCCCACCCGTGGCGCGACATGACCGATATGGAGATCGTGCGTAGCGCCGGGTTGATCGAGACCGACCCGGCCACCGGCCAAGAGTGCTTCAACCTGGCGGCCGTGCTGTTGTTCGGCACCAACGAGGCGATCATCCACTGCTGCCCCGGCTACGTCATCGACTGCGTTCGGCGAACCGACAATTTGGATCGCTACGACGACAGGCTCATGGTCACTTGCAACCTGATCGAGGCGTTCGACCAGATCATGGGCTTCATCGCCAAGCACACGCTGGATCGGTTCTTCGTCGTGGACGGCCAGCGCACCGGAGTCCGCGACCGCATCACTTTCGAAGTCGTCTCCAACATTTTGTCGCACCAAGAATTCGCCTCGACGATGCCTGCCCGCCTCACCATCGAGCGCGACCGCCTCGTGACGGAGAACTGGAACCGCCCGCTACGGTCGGGACCGATAGACCCGGACAACTTCAGACCCGAGCCGAAGAACCCGCTCATCGCCAAGGTCTTCGTTGAGACCGGCTTCGCCGACACGCTCGGCTCGGGCGTGCGCAACCTGTACAAGTACACGCGCATCTACTCCGGCCAAGACCCGCAGTTGATCGATGGCGACACCTTCACCACGATCATCCCGATGATCCGTCCCGACGGGACATCGAATGTCAGTGTAGGCGTCGGTAATGTCGGGGTAGATGTCGGGGTAGACGTCAGCATGGGCGACTCAGCGCGGTTAACACTAGAAACGATCCGCGCCGATCCTACTGTGACGGCGGCGCGCCTCGCCAAGTCCATCGGCATCACCGAACGTCAAGCGCAACGGCTGGTATCCCAGTTGCGGGCGCGCGGACTGATACGCCGAGAAGGCAGCGATCGCTACGGCCGCTGGGTCGCCGGCGACTAACTGCCCTGGTGGTGTTGATTCAGCACCACCAGTTCACTTGCCGGCTGCGATGGTGTCTGACAAGCGGCCATACACGTCCGGGAGGTGTTCTTGGGCAACCTCCTGATAGCGCATCGCCATCGTCGCCGTGGTGTGTCCAGCGATGACCTGAAGCTCGCGAACCGTCGCACCGGACAGTGCCAAATAGGTTAGTCCAGTCTTGCGGAGGTCGTAGAAGTGCTGATCGGTGATGCCAACCTGCTCGCAGGCTTTGAGCCAGGCACGCCGCCAGGTGCCGTCGTGCACAGTCAGGCCCGTGGCTGGGTCGTAGAACAGCAGGCCGTTGTCGCCGATCTGGGCGAAGTCCAGCAGGTGCTGGCGCACGTCGGGCAACATCGACGCAGGAATGTTGACGTCGCGGATGCCGGCCTCGGTCTTCGGCGCGCCGATGATCGTCTCACCGCCAACTCTGGCGACGGCGCGACGTACCTTGACGATGCTGCGGGTCAGGTCGATGTCGCCCCGGCGTAACTCCCTGATCTCACCCGACCGCAGGCCACACCACGCGCCGAGAAGGACGCCGAGTCGCCAGCGGTCAGGCATCGCATCGGCCACGGCCTGCACCTGTGTCGGCGTCAGCAGATCGACAGTACGGCGACGCGACGGCTTACCCGCGCCCCGGATACGCTGCGCCGGGTTCGGCGCGATCAAGCCGTCATCAACCGCGCCATACAAGATCGTCCGCAACAGCGAGTAGGTGGTGTCCGCTGTTCGCTCCTTCGTATGGTCGAGGTTGCCCCACCACTTGACGACTTGCGCCCTGTTCAATTCGGCCAGCGGCACCTTCCCAGACCGGGCACGATCCGCAGACGGATGGTTCGCTCGTACAACGCGCGCGTGGTCTCGCGTATCCGATGTGACTGATTGAGCCACTGCCAGGCATAGTCGCCAACCGTCAACACATCCACCGGTTCAGGCACGGCCCGTTCGGCCAATGCTCGCTCAGCGGGCGGCGTCCACGCTCCGGCGTCAATCAGTGCCTTCTCTCCGTCGAGCCACACTCGCGCCGCGCGTTCAGTGGAGAACGTGTGCGGTGCCCGGTACAGCGTCGACGGGCGAACCCCGACGATGCCGCCGTGCCGGTAGGACGCGGCGAACATGCCCGACGCCTTCACCTCCACGTTGCCCCAGCTTGCCCGCCGTACCTTCGGGCGTCCTCGTCGTGCCATGTCGTCCCCTAACCTCTCTCAGATGCCTATCAAACATCGGCGTCTTATACAACGCCCCAGCCTTCGGGGTAACGTTCTGATAGGCTACCCCCTGGAACACTAATAATTCCTTGTCAAACGTGGTTTGGCGGGGAGTTTCTGGGTCTCGTGCGATTGGCGTGCGATTAGGTCACAATCGCGACCGTGGCTTTGCCCATTACTGAAAACTGCCGAGCCAGGCACCATCTGGTAACCGCCAGTTGCAAATGAAGGCAGCATCAAGCCGAGGACAACGCGCTTGTAGGGGGCCGAACCCATCGGATATCGAGTTCTCTACAGCGTCATCACCGACGACCTTGTCGGGCTTGGGCCCACGGGTGGCGCAAAGTGCCTAACGGTCGGCGAATGCCTGATCGAAGCTGCTGAACACTCTACTCAACACTCTCTTACTCTCTACTAGAGTGTAGAGTGTTCGAATAGAGTGTTGGGCGGAGGAAAGATGAGTCTTCAGGATCGCGTGGATGAAGTGATCCCTCGACTGCGGGCGGCAGGCACTGACCTGGCTGACGTTGAGGTCAAGAAGGCCGTTGGCGGTCTGCGGCGGTCTTTGCCGGAAACCATCTCCGCTTTCGCTAACGGCGGCGGTGGCCTGATCATTCTCGGGCTGGACAAGGAAAACGGGTTCATCCCGGTACCGATTAAGGCCAAGGCAGTGGCAGTCGGGCTGGCGGGCACTTGCCTCGACAACCTGGAACCCGCAGTCAGAGCTGAGATCGACATCGTCCAAGTGGATGAGCGTCCCGTTGTGGCTGCCGCCATTCCGCCTGGCGACCGGCTGAGGCTGCCCTACTACGTCAAAACCCAAGGGCTGGAGCACGGCTCGTACCTGCGCGGCCACGACGGCGACCGGCATCTGACCTCTTACGAGGTCCACGCGTTGTTCGCCGGACGCGGACAACCCCGCGATGATCTCCAGGTTGTCGATGGTGCCACTCTTGACGATCTCGACCCCGAGTTGGTGGCAGCTTTGGTCAGTCGTCTGCGGGACACCAGGGGTGCGGTCTTCGCCAAGGCGGGCGACGCCGAGGTACTCCGCTTCGTGCAAGTCCTGGACCGGGACCGCGAGCATGACAAGGTGACGCTGGCCGGACTGCTGGCTCTGGGGCGCTACCCACAACAGTTCTTCCCACAACTCGACATCACCTTCGCCGCTTTCCCGACACCAGAGGCAGGCGTCCCGCTGTCGGACGGAACCCGGTTCCTCGACAACGCTTCCCTCGACGGCCCGATCCCGCTCATCATCACCCAAACGCTGGCTGCGGTGCGCCGCAATATGACCCGCCGGGGCGTGATTCGCGGGGCGGGACGGCAGGATCACTGGGAATACCCAGAAGAAGTCGTACGAGAGCTACTCGGCAACGCGCTCATGCACCGTGACTACTACCCACTCACCCACGGCACACAGGTCAGAGTGGAGTTGTACCCCGACAGACTAGAGGTCATCAGCCCTGGCGGCCTGTATGGCGACTTCCCGCCGTCTGTTCTACTGCACGAGGCAGTATCGTCGTCACGCAACGCGGCGTTGGCAAAACTACTGGAAGACGTGACCTACCCCGGCACCACCCAAACCGTCTGTGAGAACCGAGGGACCGGCCTGCTGGCCGTGTCCGCGATGATTCGCCAGGAGGGCATGACCCAGCCGGAGCTGGACAGCCGCATCGCCGAGTTCAGGGTGATCCTGCGAAACAGCGCGTCGTTCCAGCGAGTCTCCCCGGCTGGCAACTCCCAGAAACTCTCCGACAGCAAACGGCGGATTCTGGGATTGCTGGAATCCGGGCCGAAAACGGCGATGGAGCTATCCACCGAAACCGGATTGCAGGTGGTGACGGTCAGGGCCTACGTGAAAGCCTTGGAGAGCGCGGGACTAGTACGCCCCACCCAAGCCAACAAGCGCAGCCCGCGCAACGCTTGGCAACTCTCGTGACCGAGCCGTGTCCTGGGCAGCCCGCAGTTCGAGACGGCGGCCGCCCTCAACCCCAACCCGATCGGTGGCCTGAAACGTACCTTCGCCATGATGCTGAACGACCCCGGCCACTTCACGCCTGACCCGAAAAACCCGCTGATCGCCAGGTTCTTCGTCGAGATCGGCCATGCCGACACCCTCGGCTCGGGTGTACGTAACTTGTACCGGTACGCCCGATTGAGCCGAAGGCAGGCGAGCTTGCTCGCATGCTGAGGCGATTGATGGCTGTTGAGGAGCGAAGCGACGAGTACACGCAGATCTGCTCTGGCCAAGACCCGCAGTTGATCGACAGCGGCATCTTCACCACGATCATCCCGATGACCCGTCCTGACGGGACATCGACACTCTCGGCTGATCGTCTGGCCGCATCAATCGGAGTCACTGAGCGGCAAGTACGTGGTTGAGCGCCCACTGCAGCGGCATCCGGACCTCCTTTGGTCGCTCACGTGCGACCATACTGCCATCCGCCCGGACAAGATCAGGCGGCATCGGCGTGGTACGGACGGGCAATACACTGGAGTCAACCGCTCAGAGGGAGGAGTACCCATGTCCGAAGGATTCACCCCGCCTGGCGAACAGGTCCCAACGTACCAAGATCCGTACGCCGCCAACCCCGGCAACGGTGGGCCCTCGGGCCCCCAGTGCGCGCGCCTGACTGCCAGCCAGAGGGTCTTCAACCTGGTCGGCGGGATTTTCGCCGGCATCGGAATCATTTTGCTGATCGTCGGGATTGCGGTCGGTCTGACCTCCCTGGATGTGGGGGCTGTCCTGGCATTTATCGGACTTATCTTCGCCGTTCTTGGGCTGACCCTCGTGATCACCGCCGTACGACAGTTCCGGCGGGCCCGGGAACTGCTGGAGAAAGGCCTGCCGATGACCGGTACGATTGCCGGCGTACAAGAGAACCTCTCGGTCGCGATCAACGGCCGCCACCCGTACCAGATCCGCTGCCAGGTGTACCCGCCAGGGTCCGAGAACCCCCAGGAGTACCTCTCCGCCGATTGGTCGGCCGATCCGACGCCGACCCTGACGGCCACCGGTACCACGACCTTGCCCGTCTACGTCGACCAGGCCAATCCCGCGGTCGGCTACGTCGACGACTCCCAGTTGCGCCCGCGGTAACTCGCGACGCTCTCCGGTACGCCCACCACGTACCTTGGCCGAACCGATAAACTCATACGGTTGCCGTCGTACCGAAAGCGAGCCCATGCCGAAGCGCCAGGACCTGAGAAACGTTGCCATCATCGCCCACGTCGACCATGGTAAAACCACCCTGGTGGACGCCATGTTGTGGCAGTCGGGAGCCTTCCGGGCCAATCAGGACGTCGAGGTCAGAGTCATGGATTCGATGGACCTGGAACGGGAGAAGGGCATCACCATCCTGGCCAAGAACACCTCGATCGCGCACCGGGACGCCAACGGCGATCCGATCACCATCAACATCATCGACACGCCCGGGCACGCCGACTTCGGCGGCGAGGTCGAGCGCGGCCTGGAGATGGTCGACGGGGTACTGCTGCTGGTCGACGCCAGCGAGGGCCCGCTACCGCAGACCCGCTTCGTCCTGCGGAAGGCGCTCGCCAAACACCTGCCGATCATCACGGTCATCAACAAGGTCGACCGGCCGGACGCCCGGATCGCCGAGGTGGTCGAGGAAACCTATACCCTGTTCATGGATCTGATCGACGATGACCAGACCGATGTCCTGGACTTCCCCATCGTCTACTGTTCGGCCAAGGCCGGCCGGGCCTCGCTGAGCCAACCCCCCGACGGTACCATGCCCGATTCACCGGATCTGACACCGCTGTTCGAGACGATCTTCGACCACATCCCCGCGCCGTCGTACGAAGAGGGCCATCCCCTCCAGGCGCACGTCACCAACCTGGACGCCTCCCCGTACCTCGGGCGGCTCGCGCTCTGCCGGATCGTCAACGGTACTCTGACCCGGGGACAGACGGTCGCCTGGTGCAAGCGCGACGGCACGGTGGCGAACGTCCGGCTGTCCGAACTGCTCGTGACCAAGGCGCTTGAGCGCATACCCGCCGAGTCGGCCGGCCCCGGTGACATCGTCGCCATCGCCGGCATCCCGGAGATCACCATCGGCGAGACCCTGTCCGACCCGGAGGATCCCCGCCCGCTGCCGCTCATCCACGTCGACGAGCCGTCCATCTCGGTCACCATCGGCATCAATACCTCGCCCCTGGCCGGACGGAACGGCAAGAACCTGACGGCCCGGCTGGTGAAGAACCGGCTGGACACCGAACTGGTCGGCAACGTCTCCATCCGCGTTCTGCCGACCGAACGCCCCGACGCCTGGGAGGTCCAGGGCCGCGGCGAGCTGCAGTTGGCCATCCTGGTCGAACTCATGCGCCGGGAGTCGTTCGAGCTGACCGTCGGCAAACCGCAGGTCGTCACGCGGGTCATCGACGGCAAAGTCCACGAGCCGACCGAACGGCTCACCATCGACGCGCCGGAAGAGTACGTCGGGGTCATCACCCAGCTTCTGGGCCTGCGCAAGGGCCGCCTGGAACAGATGGTCAACCACGGTACCGGGTGGGTCCGGCTGGAGTACGTCCTGCCGGCCCGCGGCCTGATCGGTTTCCGCACCGAGTTCTTGACCGAGACGCGCGGTACCGGGATCATGAACCACGTGTTCGAGGGGTACGAGCCGTGGGCCGGCGACATGCGGCTCCGCCCGACCGGCTCGCTGGTGGCCGATCGGCTGGGGCTCGTCACGTCGTACGCCCTGTTCAACCTCCAGGAGCGCGGTACCCTCTTCATCGGCCCGGGCATGGAGGTCTACGAGGGCATGGTCGTGGGCGAGAACCCCCGGCCCGAGGACATGGATGTCAATCCGACCAAGGAGAAGAAGCTCACCAACGTCCGCTCCTCCACCGGTGAGGAGTTGGAGCGGCTCGTACCGCCGAAGATCATGAGCCTCGAAGCCGCCATGGAGTTCTGCCGGGAAGACGAGTGCCTGGAAGTCACCCCGGCCGACGTCCGCATCCGCAAGGTCGAACTCGACCAGCACCAGCGGGGACGCATGTACGCCAGGGCCCGAGCCGGCAAGAATGGCTGAGGCCACACTGGGACGACGCCTGGCCCCGTGGTCGCTGATGGTCCTGGCGATCCTGTGGGGATCGACCTTTTTCTCGATCAAGCGCCTCCTGGTGACGATTCCGGCCAGTGACTTCCTGGCCGTTCGCTTCCTGATCTCCACCGTGGTGTTGACGCTGGTTTTCCACCGGTCCATCAAGATGAGCCGGCGAACCCTGCTGCACGGACTTGTCCTGGGTGTGCTGTGGGCCACCGCCCAACTGCTACAAACCACCGGTCTGGCGCGTACGTCGGCCTCGCTGTCGGGGTTCGTCACCGGGCTGTACGTGGTATTCACCCCGGTACTGGGGTTCATCCTGTTCCGGTTGCGGGTCAGCCGCTGGGTCTGGGTCGCCGTGGCGTTGGCGACCGCCGGCCTGGCCGCCCTCACACTGCGGCCGCAGGCGAACACCCTGGTCGGTTTCGGCGAACTGCTCACCATCGGCTGCGCGGTGGTGTACGCCCTGCACATCGTCATGCTGGGACGCTGGTCGAGCCCGTCCGAGGCGGCTGCCCTGACCGTTGCCCAATCCTGGTCGATGACGGTCGTCTTCATCCTGTTCGCCCTGCCGGGCGGCATCACCTTGCCGTCGAGCGGCGTGGACTGGGTCTGGATGGCGTACCTGGCCATCCTGTGCGGCGCCGTCGCCCTGCTCGTCCAAACCTGGGCCCAAGGCCATCTGGAGGCAAGCAAGGCCGCCGTCATCATGTGTTCGGAACCCTTGTGGGCGACCTTCTTCGCCATCCTGTTCGGCGGCGAGCGGCTCAACTGGCTCTTCGCCGTGGGCGCTGCGACCATTCTGGCGGCGATGTACCTGGTGATCCGGCCACCGCGCCGACCGGACTACAATCGGACTGGCTCACAAGCGTAAGGAGACGCATGAAAAAGGGAATCGGCCTGATTGCCGCCGTCGTGGCCATCACCGTGGTGACCTGGCTGTTCACACCACCGACGACGGACATCCCCTGGCTCAGGCAGACCGCCGAACTCTTCGGCGCACTGGGACTGGTCGGTCTGGCTCTGGGGTTCGTCGTCTCAACCCGTCTTCATGGGCTCGTCGGCGCCTTCGGCGGACAAGGCAAAACGCTCACTGTCCACAAGTGGCTGGGGCTGGCCTCGATCTGCGCCATCCTCGTCCACATCGCGCTGCTGCTCGTGACGATGGCCTCGCGGTCACCGAACGTCAGCCCGCTGACGCGCGTGGGCCCGGTCGCCGTTGTCCTGCTGGTGGTACTCATCCCGATCGCGCTGTTCGGGCGGAAACTGACCCACCGGCGCTGGCTCTTCATCCACCACTTCATGATCCTGCCCTACGTCGTCGGGTTGGTCCACTACTACGGTTCGTCGGACTTCGCGCCGTTCGGCTTCAACGCCTTCAGCGTCTGGATGGACATCGTCGCACTGATCGGCCTGGGCTCGGCAGCCTACGCCCTGCTGGTACGGCGGGCCGCCCCGGCGGTACCGGACAGCTCCCCGGCGGCCAGCTAAGCGTCCGCCAACGGGCCGTCCACGACGGTGATCCGCGCCGGTACGGAGGCGGGTCCCAGCCGGGTACGCACCAACTCCCGCAGGGCCGCCACATCGACCCGGTCCGGGGCAGCCGTACCGACGTCGGCGGCGACCCGAAGGCCGTAAAGCTCGTCGGGTACCATCCGGGCCCGTACCCAGGTGACCGCCTCGGCGGTACCCAGCACGGCTTCCACCCGCGACAGGTTCACGAACTCTCCCCCGGCCCGCTGCTGGGGACCCGTCCGGCCGGCGAAGTAGAGGTACCCCGCGTCATCGACCCACCCCAGGTCCGCCGTGGTGTACGAACCCCGCCACCCGGCCCCGCCGACCGAGGCCAACGGCGAGGCCGCCTGAATGTACCCCTCGCGGCCCCGCGGTACCACCGCTCCCCGGTCGTCGACGATCCGGATCCGGGCGCCGGCAACTGGCCTCCCCAGACTGGCCGGGCGGATCATGAGTTCCTCCCCCGCGATCATGGTGAGCGTACCGGACTCCGTCGTCCCGTAATAGTTGGTCATCACCGGGCCCCAACGCTGCTGGAGAGTCTGGATCGTCGCCGCATCCAGCCGGTCCGACCCCGACACGACGGTCGTGACGGCCTCGGCCGGGTCCCGCTCCGGTACCACCTCATCGAGGTACCGGGCCAACGACCGCAACTGCGCGGGTACCCCCATGATGGAACTGACCGGCTCGCGGCAGGCCACGGCGTACATCGCCGCTCCCCAATCGACCGTCGGCACGGTAGCGCCCTTATCCAACTGGGCGTCGGCCCGGCAGGTCGAACTGAGCACCATCGGCGAACCGGCGACCAGGCAGAGCATCGCACACGCCAGCCCATAACCATGGAAGAGCGGCGCGGTGATCAGGGTGGGCCGCCCGTGGCGTACCCCGCTCGCCCCGGCCAGAGCCAACGCCGCCAGCGGCGCCGACCAGCGCCGCCGGATCGGGATCGGGCTGGGGGTGCCCGTGGTACCGCCCGTCAGCATGATGAACCGCGAATCCCGCGCCCGCTGGGGGATGGGCGCCGCCGGCGGCGTCTCCCGGATCAGGGCAGCGAACTGGTCCGTTGGAATCGTCCGGCCGGCGAAACCGGCCACGGCACCGGCGCAACTAGGCGAGTGGATGACCGTCTCGATCGCATCGTTGGCCAGGCACGCCTGGAGGTCGTCGGTGCCCAGCCGGGGATTGAGCAACCAGACCGATCCCCCGGCCAGCCCGACGGCCCCGAGCGCCATCAGGAAAAACCGGTCGTCCTCGGCCATCAAGCCGATCCGCGTACCGGGACGTACCAGTCCGGCATCCGCCAGTGCCGCCGCCAGCCGACCGGTCGCCGCCCCGAGCTTCCGGTAGGACAGCTTGCCCCACCGGTCGGTCAACTCGACATCGTTTCCCCAGGTCAGAGCGGATCCGATGAGAGCGGCAGCGGGCGTCATACCATGGCGTGGTAACGCGTAGGCGATCATCGACGCCAGTTGCCGGGGATGGGTGGTGATCGAAAAGGCCCGCATTCCCCGGACCACCTGATCCGCCGCCTCCCGCCAGCCGGGGACCACATCCGAGGCCCCGGCCGAACTCATGGCCGAACTCCGGCCCGCAGCGCCAGTTCCCAGAACCTCTGGACGGCCGCCGGTTGACCGCCGTCGACCACGGCCCCCAGCCGGGACCACCAGGGGATGACGAACCGCGGCCGCCGGACGATGGCCCGGCACAGGACGTCGGCGGCTTGGGCCACGCTCAGCTCAGGGGCTGGATACTTCCCGGCGGTCGGCGCGCTCATGGCCGTGGTCACCCGTGGCAAGTGGAGGCTGGTCGCAGCCACCCCCGCCACCCGCAACTCGGGCGCCACACACCGCAACCAGCTCTCGTACGCTCCTTTGCTGGCCGTGTAGACGGACCAACCCGGCAGGGGGAAATCGACACCCGTCGTCGACACGCTGACCAGGTGGCCGCGGCCGGCCTCCATCATGGCCGACAGCAGGGGCAGCGCGAAGCCGATGGCGCCGAGGTAGTTCACGCCCGCGGTACGTACCGCGTCGTGGAACCGCCCGGTGTATTCGGCGAGATACCGGTGGATCGAGTGGCCCGCATTAGATATCAACAGCGTGGGTACGCCCCACTGCTCAACGATGCTATGGCTGGCGGACTCCGCCCACTCCAGGTCGCGCAGATCTCCGGCCAGGGCGTGGAAACTCCCCGGCGGTACACGGGAGGCCACCGCCTCAAGATCGGCGGCGGTACGGGCGACACCGACCACAGTCGCCCCGACCGCAGTCAGCCGGCGGGTCATTTCGAGCCCGATCCCGCGCGACGCCCCGGTCACCACGGCCAGGTGGCCCGCCGCGACGCGGCGTACCCGGTCGGGCTCGCCCCCGGCCGATCCCAGACCCAGTACCAGCGGCGTCAGATTCGACATGGGACAAGTCTAACCATCGGCACTGCGGTGGACCCTGACCGTGACCCCCGTACCGGCATCCACCAGCTCCAGACGTACCGCGACCCCGATCCGGGCCAGGAAGTCTCGGTCGTGGCTGACCACCAGAATGGCGCCGCGGTACCCGCTCAAGGCCTCGACCAACTGGTCCACGCTCGTCCGGTCGAGGTTGTTGGTGGGTTCGTCCAGGATGAGAAGCTGCGCCGGCGGGGTGGCGAACAGCAGCCGGGCCAGCGCGACCCGGAAACGCTCGCCACCGGACAGCGACCCGACCGGCCGGAAAACCGCCTCGCCCCGGATCAGCATCCGGGCCAGCCGCGCCCGGATGTCGGCCGACGTGGCCGTGGGGGCGCCGACCTGGATGTTCTCGACCGCGCTGCTTTGGTCATCCAAGTTGTCCAGCCGCTGCGGGAGGTACCCCGTCCGATCTGTCAGCGCAGTGGCCCGGGGGAACTCATCACCCAAGACCGGCCCCCCGGCCCGGCCGCCCACGCCGAGCATGCGTTCGATCAGCGTGGTCTTGCCGACGCCGTTGCGCCCGGCCAACGCGACCCGCTCCGGCCCTTCCACGATGTACCGCTCGCCGTTTCCCCAGGTCAGCTCCAGGATCCGCCGCGAGGCGTGAACGTCCGGATCGGGTAGGTCGAGCCGGATATGCTCGTCCGGCCGTACCCGGCGAGACGCCTCGTCGAGTGTTAGTTGGGCCTCGGCGACGCGGTCGTCGGCCACCCCGCGGGCCCGGCCCGCACCGGCCTCGGCGGTTCCCCTCATTTTGTCCCGGCCAGCCTTGTCGATGCCCTCGCTGATCGCCTTCTGCTTGCCGCGGGCCAGATTCCGGGCGGTTCGCTCCAGGGTGGCCGCCCGCTGCCGCCGGGCGACCCGCACGTACTGCTCGGCGGCCCGCTCAGCCTGAAGAGCAGCGGCTTGCTCCACGTCGGCGGCCTGACGCCATTGCGAGTACGTCCCGGCGAACACGGTCAGCGTCTGGCCGTACAGCTCTGCGATGCCATCCATCTCCTCCAGCAGGCCGGTGTCGTGGCTGACGACGATCACGGTACCCGGCCAGGTCCGCACCATCGCCACCACGGCGGCCCGCAACACCTCATCGAGGTTGTTGGTCGGCTCGTCCAGCAGGGTGACCGGCGCGCGCTTCAGACGGCACCCGGCGATGGCGACCAGCATCGCCTCGCCACCCGACAGAGCGCCGACCGGTCGCGTCAGGTCCGCCCGGGCCAGCGCTGAACCAAGGGCGTCCAGCGAACGAAGCGTCTGCTCGGCGCGTTGCCCGATGTCCCAGTCATCGCCGATCACGTCGAAGTGGCACGGATCGGTACTGCCCGCTTCGATCGCGCGCAGCGCCGCCAACTGCGGCCCGACGCCCAGCAGATCGGCGATGGCCGCCCCGGGCGCGGTACTGACGGTCTGCGGCAGGTACGCCACGGCCCCGGACACCGCGAGACTCCCCGAGGTGGGGCGAAGGTCCCCGGCGATCAGGCGCAGAACCGTCGTCTTGCCCGATCCGTTGGCACCGATCAGCCCGGTACGGCCAGCGTTGAAGGAGCCCGACCAGTCGTCGAGTACGGTCGTACCGTCGGGCCACGAAAATGATGTGCGTGTAAATGTGACAGGCATGGTGTCTCCAGCGTTGAGGGGCCGATCGACCCGGGGCTGCGCCGACACCGGTCAGGGTTCAGCGCGGATCAGGAGTTCCGCTCACCCGTCATCTCATGCTTCTCTCGTATCGGAAAACGTCCCGTCTGACACCCGGGACCTGTCACCAGGACTATACCATCCGTCCGATGATCACCATCACCCCGCGAGTGCATCCCGTTTGGTGCCCCGCAGATTCCTTGCGGGGCGCGAATCGGGGGGTTGATCCAACCGTGACACCGTTTCGTGCCCCGTGAATCCATTGCGGGGCATCAAGCGGGGGATTCACCCGCTGAAAACCCCGATTCACGCCCCGCGCAACATTCCCGGGGCACCAAGTGGGGTCTAGACTCCGCTAGACATCGGCAACTGAGAAGTTCTCGTACGACCGGCTCGGCGTCGGACCGCGCTGGCCCTGATAATGCGAACCCGTTTCGGAGGAACCGTAGGGATGGGCAACCGGACCGGACATCTCGAAAAAGCACAGTTGTCCGATTCGCATGCCCGGCCACAGAGTCAGCGGCAACGTGGCGACGTTGAACAGCTCCAACGTGATGTGACCCGAAAAGCCCGGATCGACAAAACCGGCGGTGGCATGGGTCAACAGCCCCAGCCGGCCCAGCGAGGATTTCCCCTCGACCCTGGCCGCCACACAATCGCCCAGCGTCAGAACTTCAACGGTCGATCCCAGTACAAAGGTCCCGGGGTGCAGTACAAACGGTTCGCCCGCCGGTACCTCGACCAGATGAGTCAGCTCCGGCTGTTCGCGGGCGGGATCGATCGACGGGTACCGATGATTGTCGAACACCCGGAATAACCGATCCAGGCGTACGTCCACGCTGGCGGGTTGGACCATCGCCGGGTCCCACGGATCGATCCGTACCCGGCCGTCATCCACCGCTTGGACGATGTCGCGATCCGACAGCATGGACGCGGCCCCACGCCTTCAGGCGACCCCGGGAAAGGACACGCCAAGCTGATGGCGTACCTCGTCGGTCATGCCCAGCACCTCGACCGTCGACGCCCAGGGCATTGTCGGCGATTCCAGCAGTCCGGCGGCGATGCAGCGCGCCGCCTCGGCGGCCTCGAACTGGAAACCGCCCTGATCCTGGGTGGCGACCACCCGCGGCTCGCCGCCGAGGGGCGTGAAAACCAGGTCCTGCGGGCAGTAGAACCTCGCGGGAATCTCCAGGCGCCCCTTGGTACCGACGACCTGCGCCGAACACGCTCCGGACGCGCCCATGTCGTCGTACGCCACCGCCAGCGACTCGCCGTACCGGCAAACGATCGACTCGCGAAGATCCATCCCCGTACTGGTGAGCACCCCCGTGGCCTCGACGCGGTCCGGCGCCCCGAGCAGCCAGTGGAAGAACGACAGGGGATAGATGCCCAGATCGAGCAGAGCACCCCCGCCCAAGGCCGGATTCATCATCCGCCAAGCCGGATCCAGGTTGAGCGACTGGGCGTGGGTCGCCAGAGCGAACCGTACCTCCCCCAGCTCGCCGGCCGCGATCATGTCGCGGGCCACCGCGTAATGGGACAGGAACCGGCTCCACATCGCCTCCATGGCGAACAGGCCCTGCCGCCGGGCCACCGCGAACACCTCGGCGGCCTGGCCGGCGCTGAGGGCGAAGGCCTTCTCCACCAGGACCGGTTTACCCGCCTCCAACGCCAGAATGGCATGATCGTGGTGCTCGGAGTGGGGAGTCGAGACGTAGATCGCGTCGATATCCGGGTCCGCCACCAGGTCCGCGTACGACCCGTAGGCCCGTACCTCGCCACCGGCCAGATGATCGGCGATGAACTGCTCGGCCCGGCTGCGGTCACGGGAGCCGACCGCTGCGATCCGGCTCTGGGTGTACGCCGGGATTTCCTGCGCGAACCGGCGGGCGATACCGCCCGGCCCCAGGATGCCCCACCGGATGGCCGGTGCCGTCATCGGGTCAAGAACTGTCATTTCGTGTCCTCACTAGTAGAAATGGAATCTGTCGGTACGCCGTCGGGCGCCACCGGTGCGCCGTCGACCAACTGGCCGCGCTCGGCCAGGTCGGCCTGAATCTGGGCGAAGAACTTGTCGTCGATCTTGTACTTCCAGCGCCACAGGACGTACCCGAGGACGATCATGACCATCGGGAAGACCAGCATGATGAGCTTCATGACCGTCGCGCCGCCGCTGGTCACCAAGTCCGCGTTGCCCTGCGCGTTGTTGATGCCCGACCAGATCAGGGCCGCGACCGCGACTTCCGCCGACAGCGCCGCGCCGAGCTTGTTGATGAAGGGCTGGAGAGCGAAGGTGATGGCGGTGTTGCGCCGCCCCAGCTTCCAGTGACCGTAGTCGATCGTGTCGGAGATGAAGACCAGCATCAAAATGGTGACCAGCGAGTCGCCGAAGAAGAGGAACAAGCCGGCCACCACCAGAACGGGGAAGTTGCCGACCGGAGCCACGAAGAAGAGGATGTAGCCTGCCATGATCGACGCGGTCGCGGCGGTGTACAGCACCCGCCGGGAGAAGCGCCGGCGCAGGACCGGGAACACCAGCAGGCCGCCGATCAGGCCGACCGCCAGCACGATCGTGAACGGCGTGTACATGTCCTCGTTGCGGAAGATGAACTTGAAGTACGGCTGTCCGAGCGTCGTGGTCGTGAGATAGCCGGTCATGAACAGGATCATGGAGATGGCGACCCAGAGCAACTGATCGTTCTTGACGACCACCTTGTAGATGTCCCGCAGCCTGACCCGCTCCTGTTCGACGACCAGGTTCGGGACCTTCGTACCGAACAGCGTAACCGACTGGCCGATCAACATGATGACGACGATGCCACCCGTGTAGAAGAACCAGGCCTTCTCATTGCCGACGGCTTTGGTCAGCAGACCCTGGTCGCCCACCATCGGCACGATCGAGGCGGCGACGACGAACAGGCCGATGTTGGCGAAGATCTTGGCCAACGAGCCGATCTTCTCCCGTTCCTTCTGGTCGAGGCTGAGCGCCGGCATCAGCGACCAGTACGGGATGTCGTTCATCGTCCAGCTCAACGACCAGCACAGGTACAGCAGGAAGAAGATGGTGACGAACGCCGTCGGCGAGAGGTTGAGGGGCGCGAACAGCAGGAGCGTGAACAGCGCCGACGCGAGGACTCCGGCGAGGATCCACGGCTTGTAGTGGCCCCACCGCGACCGGGTGTTGTCGACAATCGAGCCCATGACGATGTCCATGACGACGTCGAACAACCGGGCCGCCAGGATCAGGGTCCCCACCAGTGCCAAGACGGCGTCCGACTGGTGCAAACTCAGGACGTACATCGAGAGGAAGTAGGTGCTGACCAGTGTGTACACCATGTCGCGCCCGATGGTTCCCACCGAGAAGGTCCACTTGTTGCGACGCTGCAGTTCCGAAGCCATGGGGATACTCTAATCCGAAAATGACTCCTGTGGGAGCGTGAGGGTGACTGTGTAGCCGAGGGCCTGGAGGGCTGTGATGTGGCCTTGGATGGCGCGTTGCGGGTTGTGGTGTTGCTGGTGGTGGTCTGGGC
>Ga0123354_10001796_pt1 | contig 27049 bp, 15 predicted proteins | sample TergutLab28metaG_2_FD_97872 | JGI IMG/M metagenome (GOLD analysis project Ga0123354, IMG submission 97872) | Labiotermes labralis P4 segment gut microbial communities from Petit-Saut dam, French Guiana - Lab288 P4 | ecosystem: Host-associated > Arthropoda: Insects > Digestive system > Gut ...
GAAACTGGCAATAGGGCGAGGGCGTTGTTCCGTAGAGATAACGGTACCGTCAGGACCCTTCCATTCATACGTTGTTTGTCCCAAAGCCACGCAATTGATCTCAATTTCAGCCCTGTCGCAGAAGATGCCGTTATTGACCGTATAGACTATATTGGCATTGGTCAAGTCAAGCAAAGTGACCGGAATGTCAAAATTGGTATCACAAGCGTCTTTTACATTGATATTGTAAGAGCCTCCGGCAACGCCGATGGATGGGAAAATTCCGCTAGAGTTGCTTTGCGGCGTGATACCGGAGCCCGATACCGTATAGGTATATGGCGGTATCCCATTGATGGCTTCAACACGTATCCTGCCCGATGTCGCACCTTCACAGAAATAGGCGGAGGTCAACTCAGGGTCGATGTATAAGCCCCCTTCAGGATAGACAACGGTAGCCGTTGCCGATGCACACCCGCCTGTTGCAACGTGGCTCATCCCTATGGTATAAGTACCGGGCGCAGGTAGTGTTAAAAAAGCATTTGCACTACCCGCTAAAATACGAGCAGTACTAAAACCTACACCCGTAGGACCGGATATGATATAATAATAAGTGGTATAGTTCGAAGTCACTCCCAAATAATTCGTTGATCGTATGCGACCTTCCGGAATAACTTTAAGACCCTGCCCACAGGTTCTTTCCGTAGTATAGGTAAACGGTTCGACGCTATAAGCGGGTATATTAAATGAATATATAGGCAATACAGTCCCACAAGTGTTTGTAACCTCAAATTGATAAGTACCGGGCAACACGTGTTGAAAATTAGAAGAGCCGCCACCCGGTGTGTTACTGCTGGTAATATACCAGTCCGAACCGCTCTGCCACTCATAAGTGCTTCCTAATTGTAATCCGCAAGGAAGAGCTTGCTGTGGTCCGTTTATATATTTGAATTTGGTTCCCGGCGCTATCGGTCCGTAAAACATCGCATATTGCGTAATACACGGAATAATAGCCGTGTTGGTAGTAACACCGCTATTGGTACTAAATGATTGTCCCTCCGTCGCAGGAGGCGACCAGGTTGTATAACGTTGATAACCGTCCGAATCTATGATTGTTATCCTGTAAGTGACGCCTCGAGAATAATCTATACTTGTTGTACTATAGGATACCAAGTTACCGGGACCGGATAAAGTACCGGATTGTAAAACATTGGTCAGATCATTCGAAGGCGCAATTTCCCAATTAGCGGGATAGCATAAGCCATACTGAGAATTCATAGAAGCGGTTAATCTTGCAGTAGGACAAGTAGATCCGTCGTATGTGGAGACGGAGATTCCACTGGTACCACAAATATAGGAACTAAGATTTTGACTAGTAGACTTCTCTGCCGCAGGATTTGTACAACCCGCCGGTCTGACATAAGAATAGAGACGATTGCTTGTCGTACCGGCACAAAAGGCAGAGTATTTGCTTGGAAGTTCGTACTGCGGATACTTTGACGTAAGGGCTTGCCAATTTTTAGTACCGGTATTGTCCCATAAATAACAATGTTCATAGTAAGTACCGGAATTTGCCCAATAATATGCCTCATCCGGATCGGTAGGAGGATCATAAGTACTATAGGGAGAAACCGTGGCACAGGTATTACCCGTACGCGCCATTGTACTATATATATTATTCGCAGGCACTTCGTTAGCAATTGCCGGCGAAGTATGGGAAGGGTTGACAATGTAGCCGCAAGCATCCGTAACTGTTGCACTATAACTACCGGCAGGGCAATCGTTACCCAACTGAAGAGAAGTATTCGATGTATTAAAAGTTGTTGGTCCAGCGTATCCAGAAGGACCGGTGATTGTACCGGTATATGGCGGTTGACCATTTGAAAAGTTTAATCTAACATCTCCCGTTCCTTTGCAACTCATTGATTTTCGCACTGTTGCAATACTTGCTTCCAACGGAGTGTAGGTCCCTCCTACTATCGCTGTTGCGCTTGCTGATGATGTAAACCAGTCGCCGGCTGCCGAACAAAAAGCCTCGATGTATACATTGTATGTACCTCTAACGGCTGCTCTGAAAATTACCAATGAACCGTTTGGGCTACCGCCTAACGACTCCCATTGTACAGGCTCGAGAGGTTGTCCGCCGCCACCCTCTACCTTCAGACCCAATTTCGGAGCGTTTGCTCCGGTCAATATTATATTGTTCACGTCGGAACCGCCTATCTGCACGGTTATTGTTCCATCGTTGTAGCACGTTGCCGCTGTGGTCGATGTTACCGTCAGGGTCAAATTCGCACATTGCGCATTGGCGGTAAACGATACAGCCTGCAACAGAAATAAACTGATGAATAAAGTAAAAATCTTGTTTCTCATGTTTACGGATTATTCGTTTATAATAAATAGTAAGAATCTCTTTTATAAAATTGTACAAAGGTACATATAATCCGTTTTATTTCTACATATTATGTTTTGTTCTTTCGGATTATTCTGTTTTTTTTATTTAACTTTTCGGGAAATTAACATTGGTATGATTGGGTGGAATGTTTATTTGTAAAAATATTCAATTATGGGTTTGGTATTGGGATGGGGGGCGCTGTTCTGTAGAGACGCGGCGCGCCACGTCTCTACGTGGACGCGCAGATGGGCAAGCAAAAGCAGGATAACCTTTTTGAGATTATCCTGCCTGTATGAATTGATAATTATTACGCGTTTATGTAAAAATCTCCCGTTTACCGGTTTATTTCTCTATTATTCTTGATAATATTCTTCCAGCCACTCATTCGTATCTATGTATCCTTGGATGTGGAAACCTTGGAAGGATTTAACCAGCGATATGTCGCCTATCTCTATCTCGGTATTGCCGTTGATATCGTACCGGGCGTCATAACCGCTATCGCCGAAGGCATAACCGATACGGTAGTTGATCGCGTTTATGTCAAGAACATCAATCGTCATGCTACTGTTTACATCACCTCCGATTAATTCACGGTGCTCGATGAACGGCGTGCCGCCCGAAGCCACGGTAACCTTCGCATAGCGGGTGATAAATCCCGGACGAGACAGGGTTAAGACGTAGTTACCCGGAGCTACATTGCGGAAGGTGTAGTGACCGACTGAAGTGGCGGCTGCTTCGCCCGGACGCAACGTAGTAGTATCTTTCTCTATTCCCGGATCCGGTATCTTGTTAATGATTTCCCAGTTAATCGGGGCTCCCGGATTCAACAAGCTGCCGGAATAGCCCGGATTTCTTGGGGTACCCGGTACATAAACGGAGCCGTTATAGTGTACCGCTGTTGCTTCGTGCACCGGAAGAACACGACGGAAATAGGCGATCGGGTCTGGGGTACCCAGAGGAGGCGGTGCGTATAATCTGGCTTCAATGGTGAACAGCGCGTCTATTTCATCATCACCAAGAAATACCAGTGGGAATACCGTTCCGTGAACAGTGAAGCATGCAATGGTAACCTCTACGGTATCGCGCATGCTGCCTTCGCAGTAGTTGCTGCCGCTGACAGAGACATAGAACGTTGTGTCGGCTTTCAGCGCGCTGGTCTTGTACTCGTGACCCACGTAGAACGGCGTGCCGCCTTCGGCATTGCTGTGCCATTTAAACACCGGATCCAGTACGTTTAGTGCGCTGGCTGTTAAGGTGGTACTTTCGGCGCCGCAAACTCCGGCGATGCCGCTGATGGTTATATCCTTAGGTCCTGAGATGGCTTTAACTGTGACAGTGACTGATTTGCGACCGTCGAGGCTGTTGTTGCCTTCGCAGTAGTTATCGCCCGAAGCGGCAACATAATAAACGTAAGGAGTAGCTCCCGAAACAGATCCAAGGTCGGAAGTATGGATGTAGGTTGAACCTGTGCCTATCAAATGCGTTTCTCCGCCGGTAGCGCTTCTGTACCACTTGTAGACAGGATTCGAGACTGCTGCGCCTACACCAACTGTCAGAACTGCGCTTTCGCCCGAACAGATAGTGGTATCGCGTACGGTCAACATGTTGCTCGATACGTTAGGCTTAATTGTTACCAAGACCCGTTTGCGACCTTCGATACCGCTGCCTTCGCAATAGTTGCTGCCGGAAACGGACACGCAGTAGGTCTTGGTCGTCTGGGCAACAACAAGAGTTTCTGCCGCCGAAAGCGTGTATTTGTATCCGCTTCCCAGTGGCATCGGATTTGTAGTGGTGCAGTCGTACCACCTGTACACAGGATCAATAACACCCGGCGCCGAGGCAATAAGATCAAGAGCGCTGCTCGAACAGATCGTCGTGTCGGAAATCGTTATTAGCATATCAGCCGTTGAGTACGGATTTACGGTAAGCTTGTATTCGCCTTTCGAGTCCATAAAGTCTGTTTGGCAAGTGGCATCCTTCGCTTTGCGGGTATAGGTAATGGTAGTGCTGGTTAGTACATCACGTCTATCATCTGTTGGGATAGCATAAGTCTCAGCATTGCTGCCCGGAATAGCTACGCCGTCTTTATACCATTCGTAGGTAATCGTACCGTAACCGCCGCTGGCTGCTGTAGCGCTACCGATAGTCCGGCTGGTGTCATCGCCCAAGCAAACCATAATCGAGTCAACTTTGATCGCGCCCGGCTTGAAGGATGGATAAACAGTGAGCGTATAAACGCCGGCAGAGCCTGTAAATGTTGTTTGACAAGTGGCGTCTTTCGCTTTGCGAGTGTACGTTATAACTGCATTGCTGCTGCCTTCGTTTATCCTGTCGGCTATTGGAATGTCATAAGTAGCATTATTGCTGTTGGCAATAGCTACATCGTTTTTATACCACTCGTAGGTGATTGTGCCATATCCGCCACCGGCGCTTGTGGTACTGCCGATTTCCATGAAGGAAGCATCACCTGAACATACGGACGGAGCATTCACAACGATCGCGCCCGGGCTGAAATCAGGATATACGGTGATATCCCACGTAGCTGTTCCGGATACGCATGACGAGCCTACCGGGTTATTCGTGGTTGCAGTAACGCGAATGGTTTTGCCGGCATCGGCTAATGCAGGAGTATAGGTAACTGATGTGCCGGTAGGGGACTTTACGGCAGGAGACAGGTTTCCTGCACCATTTGAACTGACAGTGAATAGAGTGGCGCTACCGCTGAGCGTAACTGTCGATGAGACCGCAGTCGCATAGCAGGTTGATGAAGTAGTCGAGCTAAAGCTTGCTTTTGGAGGATCTAAGCAATTGGAACAGTCAACAGTGACAGAAGTAGTTGTAAAGCTTTCGCAACCTGTTGTCGTATTTTTAGCTTTAACTACATAAGCTGTTGCGCTATGAGGAACATTGGCAAAGGTAGTACCTGGCTGGTAAGCCCCGCCATTAAACCCTTCAACAGCGTATTCATAACTGCCGACCGGAGCAGTTATCACGATGTTGCCGGTTTCCTCCGGAGACACGTTACAATCGCTGCCGGTTATAAGAATTTTCTCTACCGTTGGAGCTGCTACGCGAGGATAAACAGTAAGAACATAGCTGCTGTCGGAGTTAACCAAACCGCCCGAACAAGTCACATCCTGAACTCTGCGCGTATAGGTAATAACCGCGTTGCTGCTGCCGGTATTGATTCGGTCGGAAGGCGGAATGTCATATGTCATACCGACAGCGTCCGAGATTTCCGTACCATTTTTATACCACTGATAGGTAATAGCGCCGTTGCCGCCGCTGGCGACTATGGCGTTCTCAATGGTGATATTGCTGATATCATCAGAACAGACGGAAGAGGAACCAGAAGTAATAGCGCCCGCATCGAAAGATGGATAGACATTAAGCGTAAAGCTGTTGTCCGAATCTATAAATGATGTTTGGCAAAAGGTGTCTTTTGCTTTGCGGGTGTAAGTATAAGACAGAACAGTAGTACCGGTATTTACCTTATCGGCAGGCGGTATGGTATAACTTGCCCCGGCGGCGCCGGAAATAATTACATCGTTTTTATACCATTCGTAACTAATTGTTGTACTTCCTCCGGCAGCAGGGATGGAATCAGCAGCGATGATTTCACCGGCATCACCCGAACAGATGGAAACCGTTTTCAATTTGATGAAACCCGGATCAAAATTAGTCAAAACAGTAATATTCCAATAAGCCGTATCGGCTTTACATGGAGTACCCCCAAGGTTATTTGTTACTGCGGAGATCACGATGTGCTGAACAGAGCTGGACAATGCCGGCGTATAGGTAATCAAAGTACCGCTACTCGATATGGTTGAGCCTGATACGGAACCGCCTCCGCTGATTAAATTAATGAATACCTGATCTGCATTGGAGAAGGTAATTGCTGAAGATGCCTGTGTCGTACCGCAAGTTGTTGAGTTGGTTATTGCGAAAGCGGCTTGCGGCGGATTTGCCACCGTCACCTGAATCACGTTGCTGTAATAATTTGAACCGTCGGTGGTTTGGCGGCGGAAGTAAGTAGTAGCGGTCAATACCCCAGTGGTATAGTTCTGACTATCGGAAGAAGAAAGGTCTGTCCATGGTCCCGTTGAACTTGGAGCGCTTTGCCATGTGTAGGTATAGCTGCCGGTACCGCCTGTGCTGGCTGTGCCGGTCAATGCCGCCGTTTGTCCGCTGCAAATAATTGCCGACGGACCGGATATGGCGCCTGGAATAACAGGATCGCCTACGATATACGGTCCAAAACCGCCGTAAGTACGCGGCGGAGCAGTTACGGTAAGGCTATGTGCATAAGCCACGCCCGATTCGGCATACCAGTGGATGTAGTAAGTTCCTATAGGCATACCGCTGAAGGATACGGTCGTTGTTGCATCTACACCGCTTGTGGCGGCTACGTTCAACACAGACCAAGTAACAAGCGGGGTTGCCGCTACGGCTAAATCATAATCGGATTCCGTCGTGACAAGGTACCGGGCAATTACATTAAACTGCTCATAATAAGCGTCATTCATACCCGAATGGTCGATATTCAGGGTCAGGGTGACAGTGTTTGTTGTCGGATGAGGTACCGTAAAGCTCTGCGGCGATGCGGTTACCTTGATATGGTTATTATTTTGGCTGTCGTCGTATGCTACACGCTGGCGACCTATCCTACGGATGTAACCCGGTATCACAACGCCCTGATACCTGCCATTGATCAGCAACACATCGGAGTAATAGCCGAGCGGCTTGCCCTGATTGACAGGTATTACAATGTAGAAGACGTCGCCGTTACGAATGGTTGTCGGCATTGGAATTTCAGTCACACCGTCGGCGGCAAGGAAAGTCAATGAAGATTGGGAAAAGTGTGTTCCGTCCTGTATTTGATAGGTAACGTTGGTCATCGAGTCCGTATCATTGTATTCAACTTTGATGCGGTGGGCATGATTCCTGGCGTCTGTTGGCGAATAACCCACCCAAAGAGGAAGAGACCAGTAATCCGTAAACGAAATATCCGTACCGAGCAATGGCAACACTACTGTTCCGCCACTCAGCAATGTAGTGGTGACAGGAAGGTATGGGCGTCCATGAGTAGCAGGTTGCGTACTGGAAGCATCGGTAAAAAAGGTGGTGAGTTGCTCAAACAGACCATTAAATTGTAATGTACCCGAGGCGTTCGTTCTGCCGACTGCCGTCCGGTTCAAGTTGAATTCAGGAAGTATCGCATTGAAAATACTCTCTAATCCTTGAGTTTCCGTAAGGTCGAGGTAGATGGTCGCATTTGGCTCATAATCTTGGGTACGTACCGTGACAAGAGGCTTGGCAGGGTCATTGACGTAAGTAATGTTTTTCGTTCCCGCAAGCGCTAACGACGGGTTAGGCGCAGATCCGCTCTCGCCCATCCCAAACCCCTCAATATAAGCAGGAGGCAACACTATAATAGCACTATTCTGAGTATAACAGTCTTTTACCCCGCCGGTTACAGGACAACCGCTACCGATACCGGCAGAGTGTACACATGTTTTGGCTTCCACAATACCTCCGGTAATAATAATAATTCCATCATAAAAAGTTCGAAGCGAGCCGCCGATACCGGCGCCGTGTCCTCCCCAAGCCGTAACGGTTCCGCTGGAAATAATAACATTCCCTCCGCATGTTTGGTCGTAACTCGCAGCGCTACCACAATCACTACCGCTCACCGGTAAAGCAGGTCCCTGATTACAGTTATATGAATCCGAACCCATCCCGGCGCTCATTGCTCCGATAGCCGCTCCTCCTTGAGAAAGTCCGCTACCCGGTGTAATGGCGGTTGATCTTGCAAACAGCGTTCCGCTGCTGTTATCATTCGGGTTGGAAGCGCTGATATTAATCTGCGCACCCTGGTCAACCTGAATGGCGCAATAAAGATTATAATCGCTCATCGTAGCTACAGCCGGAAGTGTAAGATTGTTGTCTCCATTTAAAACGATGTTTACTTTGGTTACAGGAGCAAGGTTAGTACCCTGTCCGTTTTTTCCCATAATAGCTATACAAGAAGCTGTCGTAACGACATTTGTTCCATTACCACAAGCGGCAGTATGTGTGCGTATTGTGTTTGAAGTAATATCTACATTACTGAGCGTGATTGTTCCCTTATATCCGGAACCCACAATGATTTGGTAGGTTGTCGTTGTCCCGGTAACAAAATAGTCATCTGTATCGGTACCTTGAATAACCAAATGATCTGTATTTATATCATGGCTGATCGTTGCAGCTTGCGTAGCTGTTATCGTAACCAGATATAGAAACAATACAGAAAACGCCCGTATCATTTTTTGTAAAATATTAAAATGCTTCATATCTTTTTTTGTTTAATTGAACGATTGAATTTGAAATTATTTTCCGGTACCCTATTTTCCTTGTTCGTAAATAAAAGAGACATAAGTAGGATGGGATTCGTCAAGCGGATCATTTACTCGTTGCTGCAAGTATAATTTACCGGCAATTACATTTCCTCCCTGACTGAAAGGAATCGCAGGAGAATCAAAACGAATGCCCTCTTTGGTGGTATATACATACGTTCCCTGCAACGTATTTTTTAAGGATTTAAGCGTTATGGAATTTTGTTTTACTTCCAGTTCCGTATAAAGTTCAATATCAACATCATTTATATTGATGTCGTGGGCATGAGCGTCTCCTTTGTGGTTGTCGTGATTGCAACCTTTAGCGGCATAGACATTTTCCAACACCCACTTCCCTTCCGGAATGTGTTTCTGTTCATTTTTCAGTTGGGAAAAAACCGGAAAAGCGCCCAACAGCATAAAAAAAATAATCACTTTTTGTTTCATATTCATTTTTTGTATTAATTTTAAATAATCCTCTAATATGGCGTAATTTGATAATATTTGTACTTTTTTTTCATATTTTATGTTTAATCTGAAAAAATTGTAACGAATATAAAACAAAATTCTCTTATTTTATGCGTCGTTTTGTTTTTTTAATAATTTTCATAACAAAATTGCGTGAATGTACGCATAATATCGGTTCACCCGAAAAAGTTGTGGGGTTAAAAAACATTGAAACCTAATTTTCACCTGATTTTTTCAACAAAACAACCTAAGTAACTAAAAAAAGTTTCAAGATAACAACCTAATTACCTAATTTTTCTTTTTATCTATTGTTTGCTGATAAAATTTAAGAAACGTTTCATATTCTTCCGTATAACTTTGTTTGTTATGATGCTCTTTTTGATTTCGAATATAATTACAAACCTTGGCTATATCTCTTTTAGACACAGAAAAGGCAGAACAGGACTGTTGCCACTGAAATAAACCAACACATAATTTATTACCATTGATAAAATGTTCTGAACTATTTGCAATTATAGTCGCTAAACTCTCTTCATCTATACCGGACGTCCGGGAAACAAGAAAATGGACATGTTCCGAATTGGCATAAATGGCATACAATTGACAAGCATTATTATTGACAATTCCTGTAATGTATTTCTCAATTCTTTGACGATGTTTTTCAAGAATGAGAGGCATACGGTTTAAGGTAGTAAACACAAAATGCGTGTAAAGATTATTGTATTCAACTTTCATTTTAAAACAACAAATAGATTTATAAAGACGCAAATATACATGAAAAATTAGGTAATTAGGTTGTTATCTTGAAACTTTTTTTAGCTACTTAGGTTGTTTTGTTGAAAAAATCAGGTGAAAATTAGGTTTCAATGTTTTTTAACCCCACAACTTTTTCGGGTGATCCATAATATCCCTTATTTCAGCACATTATGTTGTGTTGTGTTTAGATTACGCGCTAACGGACATACAAAAGCAGGATAACCTTTTTGAGATTATCCTGCCTGTATGATTTGATAATTAACCTGAATTCGGGATAATTATTACACATCTATGTAACAATCACCGTCTACCGGTTTATTTCTCTATTATTGATAATATTCATTTAGCCACTCAGACGTATCTTCGTATCCTTCGTAGTGGAAACCTTGGAAGAATTTAACCAGCGACAAGTCGCCTGTCTCTATTTCGGTATTGCCGTTGATATCGTACCGAGCATCATAGGCTTTATCGGTGAAGACATAACCGATACGGTAGCTGATCGCGATTGCGTCAAGAGGATCAATCACCATGTCACCATTTACATCACCTCCGATTAATTCGCGGTGCTTGATGAACGGAGTGATGCCCGAACCTACGGTAACCTTCGCATAACGGGTGATATAACCCGGACGTGACAAGGTTAAGATATAGTCGCCCGGAGATACATTTTCGAAGGTATAGTGACCGACTGAAGAGGCGGCTGCTTCGCCCGGAAGCAACGCAGTGGTATCTTTCTCTGCTCCCGGTTCCGGTTGCTTGTTAATGATTTTCCAGTTAATCGGGTATCCCGGATTCACCAAGCTGCTGGAATAGCCCGGATTCCTTGGAGTGCCCGGTACATGAACGGAGCCGTTATAATGTACCGCTGTTGCTTCGTGCAGCGGACGAACACGACGGAAATAGGCAACCGGGTCTCCGGAGCCCGGAGTCGGAGGTACGTATAATTTGGCTTCAATGGTGAATAGCGTGTCTATTGCTTCATCGTTAAAAAATACCAATGGGAATACCGTTCCGTGAACAGTGAAACATTCAATGCTAACTTCTACTGTATCGCGCACGCTGCCTTCGCAGTAGTTGCTGCCGCTGACAGAGAGATAGAACGTCGTGTCGGCTTTCAATGCGCTGGTCTTGTATTCGGAACCTGTATAGAACGGCGTGCCGCCTGTCGGATTGCTATACCATTTGAATACCGAATTCTGTACGCTTGGTGCGCTGGCTTCGATAGTGGCGCCTTCGCCGCCGCAAACTCCGGTGTTGCCTTTAATAGTTATATCCTTAGGTCCTGAGATGGCTTTCACATACACCGTTGCAGGGCTGCGGTCGGCAGGGCGGTTTTCACAGAAATTAGTTCCTCCGATTGCAACAAAATATGGGAAAGAAGCGGAAGCGCCGTTTGTTGATAGATCGGTTTCGGATAGGAAATAGGTTTCTCCCGTAGCAACCGGAGTGGTAGCAGTAGTGCTTGCATACCATTTATAGACCGGATTGTCGACTTTATTTTTAAAGGAAGAAATAATTTCAACTTTCAGCTCTGCACTTCCGCCCGAACAGATCGTAGAATCCTTGGTACTCAGCAAGCTGCTTTCAAAGTACGGTCTGACCATTAAGAATATGGTATCGCGACCGGCAGAGCCAACTCCTTCGCAGAAGTTATCGCCCGATACGGATACATAGAAAGGAAAAGTCATCATTCCCTGATCAGGCGTAACTATCAACGATTCAGGCTGAGGCGTATACTTCGGAATAGTATCTTCGGCAATCGGATTGGCGAGAGGGCTCGTGCTTGCATACCATTTGAAGACCGGATTAATTACACCCGGAGCGGATGTGACAAGTTCGATGACGCCGCCCGAACATACAGTGTCGCTATGAGCATGGTTAAACAATTTTTTATCAAGCGTTGAGAACGGATTTACGGTAAGCTTGTATTCGCCTTCCGAGTTCGCAAAGTCCGCCGTTTGGCAAGTAGTATCCTTCGCTTTGCGGATATAAGTAACAGTAGTACTGGTCTGCACACTGCGTTTATCGGATGTTTGGAAGCTATAAGACTCGGCATTGGCGCCCGGAATAGCTACGCCGTCTCTATACCACTGGTAGGTAATCGCGCCGTTTCCGCCGGCGGCTACTGTAGCGTTACCGATGGTCTGGCTGATTTCATCGTCCGAGCAAACCACAGTCGAGCCGGCTCTGATCGCGCCCGGCTTGAAGGATGGGTAAACAGTGAGCGTATAATTGCCTGTTGAGGCGACAAATGAAGGTTGACAAGTGCCGTCACGAACTTCGCGGGTATAGACAATCACCTTGTTGAATGTGCCGGTGTTCGTTCTATCAGCATCTGATGCCGGAATCGTATAGGTAGCTCCGGTAGCGCCCGATATAACCTGAGCGGTACCGCCGTCTATGGATTTTTTCCACTGGTAAGTGATGTTGCCGTCACCACCGGCAGCAGCTTTTCCTGTCGTCGTTATGGCGGTAGTAGCGCTCGAACAGATTGTGTCTGCACCGGAAATAGATTCTGCACTAAAGGCAGGACGAACCGTAAGTGTATAACTGCCTGTTGAAAGGGCAAATGGTGTTTGACAAGCGCCATCGCGGGCTTCGCGGGTATAGACAATCACCTTGTTGGATGCACCGGTGTTTGTTCTATCAACGTCTGATGCCGGAACTGTATAGGTAGCTCCGGTAGCACCTGAAATAACCTGAGCCGTATCGCTATCTATGGATTTTTTCCATTGGTAAGTGATGCTATTGTCACCTCCGCTGGCTAATGTATTGTTATCGATGACGATACCTTCGGGATTACCTGAACAGATGGAACTGGAACCTGAGGTAATGGCTCCGGCACTGAAAGATGGATAGAAACTCACCTGAATCACGTTGCTGTAATAATTTGTTCCACCGTCGGTGGTCTGGCGGCGGAAGAAGGTAGTAGCCGTCAATGCTCCTGTGGTATAGTTCTGACTGTTGGAAGAGGAAAGGTTTGTCCATGGTCCCGTCGAACTTGAAGCGCTTTGCCATGTGTAGGTATAGCTGCCGGTACCGCCTGTGCTGGCTGTGCCGGTCAACGCCGCCGTTTGTCCACCGCAAATCACCGATGGACCGGATATAGTACCCACAGTAACTGGATCGCCTACGGTATACTGTCCAAAACCGCCATAAGTACGCGGCGGAGCAGTTACGTTAAGGCTATGGGCATAAGCTACGCCCGACTCGGCATACCAATGGATATAATAAGTGCCCGGAGACATACCGCTGAAGGATACGGTCGTTATTGCATTTGCACCGCTTGTAGGGGCTACATTCAATCTTGGCCAGGTAACAAGCGGGGTTGCCGCTACGGCTAAATCGTAATTGGGTTGCATAGTAACAAGGTAGCGAGCAATGATGTTAAACTCCTCATAAGGAGTATTATTCATACCCGAATGGTCGATATTCAGGGTCAGGGTGACGGTGTTTGTTGTCGGATAAGGCGCCGTAAAGCTCTGCGGCGATGCGGTTACCTTGATATGATTATTGCTTTGGCTGTCGTCATAAGCTACACGCTGGCGACCTATTCTGCGGATGTAACCCGGTATCACAATACCCTGATACCTACCGTTGATCAATAATACATCGGAGTAATAGCCGAGCGGCTTGCCCTGATTGACAGGGATGACAATGTAGAAGACGTCGCCGTTACGAATGGTTGTCGGCATTGGAATTTCAGTCACACCGTCAGCGGCAAGAAATTTTAACGTCGAGAAATGTATTCCATCCTGTATCCGATAGGTAACGTTTGTTATCGGGTCAGGGTCGTTGTATTCAACTTTGATACGGTGGGCATGATCCCATGCGTCTGCCGTCGTATAATTCACCCAAAGCGGAGTAGACCAGTAGTCCGTAAACGCAATACCTGCACCGAGCAACGGCAACACTACCGTTCCGCCACTCAGCATTGTTGTGGTGACAGGAAGGTATGGGCGTCCTTCAGTACCTGGTTTCGTACTGGAAGCATCGGTAAAAAAGGTGGTAAGTTGCTCAAACCGGGCATGGAACTGATGTGTCCCCGCGGTGTTCGTTCTGCCGATTGCCGTCCGGCTCAAGCTGAATTCAGGATATATCACATCGAAAATACTCCTAATCCCCGGAGTTTCCGTAAGGTCGAGGTAGATGGTCGCATTCGATTCATAATCTTCGGTGCGTACCGTGATAATAGGCTTGGCGGGGTCGTTGATGTAAGTAATGTTTTTTGCTCCTGCAAGCGCTAAGTCCGGATTAGGCGGGTCTGTATGCGAAATTCTCCCCGTAGCCTCAATATAAGCAGGAGGTAAAACGATTATTGCACTATTCGGGGCATGGTTGCTGGTAATAACACCACTACCGTGCGGACAACCGCTACCAAGACCTGCTGAGTGTCGTTTTGAAGTGGCGTAAACTTCTCCTCCCGTTACTAAAATTACACCGTCGTACCAGGTATACCATCCACCGCCGAGACCGGCGCCATGCGATCCTGCTGCTGTTACTTTACCGCTCGAAATAATAATGTTTCCTCCGGCTGTCTTGCCAAGACTATTGGCATAACTGCCACTTCCCTGAATTGTAGTTGATCCCTGGCAATATGCAGGACCGGTAGTCGTACCGGACGGAAAATTAGGAGCCCCGATTGCGGCGCCGCTACCACTTGATCCGTCTGCCGCAGTTGTACATTCTGCTAACAATGTACCGCTGGCGTTATTATTCGGGTCAATCGCATTAATCTTGATTTGCGCCCCCTGGTTTACCTGTAAAGCACAATACCAGTCACCTGCGTAGATAAGCCTGTTTGTTCCTTCCAAAATAAAATCAACTTTGGTAACAGGCGCCATATTGGAACAATTGTATGCTCCTTCAACGGTAATACACGAAACGCCGCTTCGCCCGTCTCTGACACCCGGCGCTATTGTGGATGTCATGTTCAGATTGCGCAATGTTACGGTTCCATGATAACCGGTTTGGATGATTACCGTATTGGTCGTGGTGGTACCGGTAATGACATAATCACTGGTAGAGTTACCCGGTATAATCAGGCTTCCCGAACCAATATTATAAGTAACTTGTGCCGATAAAATTGTTGTAAAAAAACAAAGAAACAGAACGGAAAATAACCGCATAAATTTTTGGGGTAAAATTGAAAAATAATTCATAAATCTTTTATTTATATTGTTAGTTGTTATTATATTAAAAATTACTTTCGGACATAGCTTAGTGAAATAATTCTCATATCCACGCCATTTACAGGCTCTTCTATATCTTGACTCCATTGCAACTGCAACTTATTGTCTACTATTTTCCATTCGGCGCAAATAAGGAAACAAAGTAAATTTCCCTTGACAACATCATCATACCTGACTCTGTTTGAACTGTTTTCGGTGATAAAAGCCACCTCATCCTGCTGTACGTCAATCTCGGAGGGGACACGAAAACCCAAATCGTTTGCAGTAAGCGCTATTTGCGCATTTCCTTCGAAAGCTGATACATTTTCCAGCACCCACTTCCCTTCCGGAATGCGTTTCTGTTCATTTCCCTGTTGGGAAAAAACAGGAAAAGTTCCCAGCAGTAAAATTAAAATAACCGTTTTTTTCGCATTCATAATTATATAAACTAATTTTAAAAAATTGTATTCATATCATAGCGCTACACAACACAACACAGACATCTGTTACGCCTGAGGCATTACCTCGTTATTCGCGGTTAATGTATCATGACTGCACAAGTATAATATTTGTATCGTTTACTTTTTTTTTGTGGTGTTTTTGTATATTTGTTTTATTTTAAACAAGTGGCAAATTTATACATATTATTTCATCATTTGATAGCTATTTGTTTTTTTTAACATTAAAATTTTGTGTTTAGATTATTGCGCTTTTTTTATACTTAAACTAGCTATAAAAACCAATCATAATATATTGGCTATTAGCATCTTTTTTCCGTTAGGACATTTATATCAATAGGAAATAAATATATCTCGCTAACACGTAGCCCGTAAGGTTTTAACAGATTAATGTCCTAACGGACAAAGGGTCAATATTTTATCTATATTCTATTGATATTCAATCCCTAACGGGATATTTTCATGTCGAACTGACGTTAAACTAAAATATTTAGCCTTTACCACCAAATTTGCATTTCATTTTCATACGTAAAAATCCGTTCTTCTTTTCCTTTGGTAAGATTTCTTAGCCAAAACAAGGCATTGAGTGGGGCATTTGAGTATTCCAAATATTGTTTTGAGGTTCCGATTTGTTTTCCCAATGAGTTCCATTGATGGTTGTCCCAATAAAATAGTTCGTATTCTTCCCCTTCTTTGATGAAATTATCATCGTTGCGAGGCAAGTAACGGAAACTTGTGATATTTACCGGTTTTCCGAAATCCAAACCAACCCAGCCGGTTTCGCCCCATTCACATTTATAAGAAGTTAAAGGGTTGTCATCGAATACATTTTCAGCTTCCCAACCTTCGGGGCAATTTTTATTTCCGATTATTTTTCCGGATAATTTCTGCTTGGATTCAGTGGAGTAAATTTCTATCTCCGAAATCTCGCCGCCTCTCGAATCGGGAGTTGATAAAAATCGGAAATAACGATAGGGCTTATTCAAGGTCAAATTGAACGAATTGTAGCGTATTTCCGGCACATTGTTGACAGTATATACCGTTATCGAATCGCTGAAATCTGCTTTATTAGCTATTTGGAATCTGCCTCCAACCAGTAATTCGCCTTTCTTCGGCACATTACCCGGTCGGTATTTCCGTGTCAAGATAAGTGTTTGTTTTTTTGAATGGTCGGGCATAAGTTTTTTAATTTCTCCCTCTTTTGTAAGTATAAAAGGTTCGGCAGCAGGCTGAATACCTTTCCAGTCGTAATAAACCGGCAAATAGGCGACATCTTTCCCCATTTTTGTAAAAACGGCTTTTCCTGCTTTGATTTCACCCCAATGTACGGGAATCCAGTCGTGGTTGTTAAAATTGCACAAATAGGCGTATCGTCTTTTCGGAAGATATTGTGTGAGGGAAACGGTGATATCCGCACAATCTAAATAATTGCCGGTTACGTCTTTGATGCAGGGGTCTTGAAAAACAGGTGGAAGGTATTTGTCTTTTTGTTGCACAGCAGGAGTTTCCGGTTGTCTGCCGTAAGTCTTTCTGAAAATTTTAGATGCTTTGTTTGTTTCCCTTTCTTCGTTGTCTTTCAGGTGGTTTCCTATGGAATCGAGCAGGGCGATAGCGCCAAACGAGTAGTCCTCCATCCGACCATTACCTGTATAAACCGCATTCCATGAGTGCCCCATGCTGCGGTTTGCCCATTGCGGCACAAAGTCGATTGCCGAAGGAATGCCCAGCGAGCGGAAAACAGATGTGCCCCAAACCGCATAATCATCGCATGAACCCTGTTTCAGGTTTATCAGTTGTACAGACCTGTATCCGCCGGGTAAACCTCTGTAAACAATATTTATATTGCATAAGCGCCCTGTCCGCTGCACAATAGTTCTCGTGAGTTCTCTTTGTTCAGGTAAATCCGTTTTTCCGGCAAGGCAGTGAATCTCAGCATAATTTAACTCGCGGTTATAGATGCGAAAATTCTCTATTTCTCCTTTAAAATAGTAACCGGAACTTGGTTCCTTCGGTTTTCCCGATACTCCGATATAGTTACGGGTCAAATCGTTATTGGTTAAAAATGTCCTTATCCTCCTTTTCAGGATACCGTTGATATAAAATGAAATAAAACTGTTGGAATAGCTTATGGCGACGTGTGTAAACCGGTCGAGCGGTAAGGGTGCGTTTTCTTTTATATCCTCCCAAACATTGGGAGGGGTCAATAATTGGAACATGGCTATCCCTTCATCATTATAAGGTACAAAGCAGACGTAACAACCGAGGTCTTTACCGAAGTCGAACGTACGTTTCCACGTTCTGTATTCAGTAGGTTTTACCAGACAACTTACCGTAAATTCGGGAATGGTATCAAATTTTTCAGTAATAGAGAGATAATTTGTTCCATCCAGCTCGATGAACGGATAATGTAAAATTAACCCGCTATCCGGCTGGCAAGAAATATCCAATCCTGCCTTTACATACGGATAAAAAGTATCCCGGTAAATTGAACGCCAAAAATCAGGACGTTCAATTGTACCTGATTTGTAAGGCAAAAGGTATTCGCAAAAGTCATCAAAATTCATATCTCTGGCAAACGGCTGTTCCCATGCTTCGAATGCCCTGTCGATATTGTCTATCAAGAGTCCTGTGGTAACATATTGAAGATCGGGAATTGATTTAAAATAAGACACTTCCCTTTGTCGTAATCGGTCAAGTAAGGTTTTTTGTTCATTTGTAAGGTTTTCATAACGTTCGTTTAATGAAAAAATAGAATCCAGCGTATTATAATAGGCGTCCAACTTGGGGGAAGCATAGAAAAAATAGCGATCCATATTTTCGATTAGAAACTTGGCGGCTTTCAATTTCAAGTTGTCTGCCGGGTCGTTACTGTAATGTTCCAATACTTTTTCCAGTTCGATTCTGTTCTCGCCCGCCAATACCAATGCCCGTTCAAGATTGTCAAGACCGGATTTCCTGTGACAGGAAAACAGGAAGGGGATAAACAGGATTATAACGTATGAATTTTTTACTGTACTCTTCATATCTTTCATTTATTATTGTTCTGCCTCCAGCATCATCCTCACCTCCTTTTTCACTTTCAGCGTATAAACGCTTTCTATTTTCAACGGACAATTGAGTATGGTTTGAGCCATTTTTATAGCCGCCGCCGTGTCGCCTTTTTCGACATAGAGTTTCCAAAGGGCGTATTTGGGGCGTATGCGTGTGGGAACCATGTTGGAAGCTGTATAGAATGCCTGTTCGGCTTGTTCTATGTCGCCGGTTTTCAAATAGTAATTACCCATCATGTAATATCCTTCGCACGAGGGTGATTCGTCTTTTACTCTATCGGTATATTGTTCAACCGGTTGGTTTTCCATCCATGTCATATAATAATTATTGAAAGCTGGATTGGATTTCATACGGCTGTAGGAGTTTTCAACCTCATTCATATTTGGAGACGCATCCTTATGTAAATTTATAAATGCACTGGAAAGGCGTTTTAACTCCACGGTGTGCCGCCAAACCTGAAGTAAGACAACGGTCAGGAACAGGATAATTATCCCATAGAACCAGTGAGGCAGCCTGAATGAGTATTTGACCTCGCTTTCAATTCCTCCCAGACAGACAATAGAAAGGAGCAATAAGGGAAAAACTTCTGCCGGATAGGAAAACATGGCAAAAGCCAGCCACGAGGATAGTCCGGATTGGAAGGTGCAGTTCAGGGGATTCCTCACTTCGTTACCGATGGTGAAATTGTTTTTATGGTGGAGTTCCCTCACTCCGCTACGCTTCGTTCGGGATGACGGACGTTTCCAGAGTATGAGGGGTAGCAGGAAGCAGCGGCTTCGCCGCTGCTTCCTGCTACCCCAGCCTCGACAAGACGCGATGTCATTCCGAATGGAACGAAGTGGAATGAGGAATCTCCCCCAAAACACCGCCCAAAGCAAAAATAAAAGCAGGACTACGCCGATAAATCCAAGGCTGATTGCGGTATTCAGCAACTCATTGAACGGGTATCCAACATTATCGGCGACAATGGCAAACCGCGATTCGGGATTTTTCTCAAAAAACGCAGCCTGGTAAAGCATATATTTGTCGTTGAAAGCGCCCGCTCCGTGTCCCCATAGCGGGCTATCGGCAATCATATCGCACGAAACGCGCCATATCAACAGCCGCGCGTCGGCTGACTTCGGGCGGTAGCTGTAAAGCAGCATGATTCCAACCGCAAAAAAGAGTACTGTAGCAGTGATTATTACAATTTTATACTTTTTAAAAATGGAGGGAAACAGCAAAAACATTCCACATCCCAAACCAACGAACAAACCGACCCAACCTGCACGCGAGTCGGAAAGATAGAGCCCAAAAACCTGCAAAACACTTCCGACAAGCAGCAAAACGGAGGTTTTTATCCTCTTTTCCCGGAAGTTCGCCATGAACAGGCATAACGAAACGGTCAAGCAGACAGCCAGATAGCCGCCTAATTGCCCCGGATTGCCAAACGAGCCGGTGACATCGAACATCGTATGGTGACTAAACAGCAAACCGCGTTTCTGACCTGTCGCAATAATTGTCTGTATAATCCCCGAAAAGACGAGGGAGTATAATAAAAATTCTTTTCGCGTTATCAACCGGACTAAAAGGTAGAATCCGGCGACGGCGCCCCATTTATGCCAGAGAAACGGATCAATGGCTCCTTTTTTTACCATAAAACTATTCGCTACTATCCAGAGAAGAAAAAGAGCAAATGCCAAATCAATTGTTGTTATGGAAAATTTCCTGTCGGAACTCCTGCGGAAAAATTGAAGCGACAACCAACAAATGCCGGTGACACCTGCAAACAGCAATGTAAAATAACTTGCCGTCTCATTCACAAAGAGCTTTTCTACCGTCAAGAATGACAAAGTAATTACGATAAGAAACGCTCCGGCTGCTATGTCGATAATTTTATGCATAACCACAATTAATTAATAATGCCAATCAAGAGTTGGAATACAGGCAATCAATAGCGCATCGCCTTATTCCCGTTAGGGAATACCGCTCGGTAGAAAAAAGCATCCCGTGACATCCGCATGCCGTAGGTATGCAACCCAACATACAAGGTCGCATGCCTAACGGCATGCGAGATGCTGTGGCATTTTTCTTCTACCGAGCGATAATCCCTACCGGGATTTTGTTTCAGTTGTTCTACTTTTGATTTGCATACCTAAAACAGCTTGTCGAAACCGGCGGCTTTACACCACTCAAGTTGCCGGTAATAAACGTTCAAATCCTCCCTGCTTTCGAGCGGAATATAACAACTCAATCCGCAAAAGGTATTGATTTCGAATTGATTCATGAATTTTGCCGTGTGGGCTTTGTACAATACGGTTTTGTTTAATTGCCCGGTTAGCTCGCTTTTGTTGGCTGCAGGGAAGGATTTGCTTATAAAATCCATGAAATCAAACAGATATTGCTCCTGGTAAGCATCCAGCCGCTGGACGGCGGTTCGATCGAATGCTGACTTGTCGAATGATTGAGTTTCCACGATCCAGCGGGTGGCGAGCGCCAGCTTTTCCAGCTCTTTCGTATCAATCACAGAGATGGTGGCAGACTGGAAAATACCTGTCATAATATACTGATAATAACTAAAATAGCCTTCCGCTACTTTTCTTAAATCGGGACGGAGCGACAGCAGTTCGGGCATAACATCTTCGTAGGGAAAACCAGTATAAATTGCAGGAAGCGAAGAGGCGACAATAAAATTAGTTTTCTGCCGCAACTCGTAAGCCACCTCGACCGAGCCCATCAAGCAAGCGTCGAACAGGATATAGTCGAACCGCACGGGCAACGACGACGCCAGTTCCGCAATATTCATCTGCACTCCGCTGTCGTACCCGAACGATCGCAGTTGAGCATCGGCGGGGAGCCACGATGAACCGTGCGACCAGAGTATCAGTCCATAACTCTCTGCCGGATACATCGTTATGATCTCCTCCAGTATTTTCCGCATTTGCGCTGCGTCTGCTGAGTTGCATTCGGGATAGATTTTGACGGCGGTTGCGGTGTTTTTCCCAATCTCCAGGAGACAGGACGCCTCGTTGGCAATATCGGCGAATACAACCAGTTGAGCGCCGCCTTCGCGGAAACCGGATTTCATCTCTTCGATGCTGCGCAGGGCGTCTTCCCAAAGGTCGTTGTCGGCGGCAAGGTAGGCGATGACTGTGCGTGTGGCGGGGAAACGGTCTTCGTCCTTGCTGCAACTGCATAGCAGCAACAGAGAGGTGAATATGTATAAAAAGTGTTTCATTTTTTTAGTGATTAGTGATTAGTGATTAGTGATTAGTGATTTTTTGATTTGTAATTTTCTTGGGGAAATATTTTGGTAATTCGGAAAAAGGTTGTACCTTTGCCTCGTCAGTACCCGCTAAGCCTCTTAACAATGCTCAAATCAGCGGGGCGTTTTTTTTTATTATTTATTTATACTGTTATGAAAGTAGTCTATACTAAAGTTTGTACCCTTCCGCAGGATTTGATTCCATTGTTGAAACAGAGAGGTTTGGTTATTCCAAATGAACAAAGGGCGGTTAGTTATCTTGCCAACATTGGATATTTCAGGTTGAGCGCCTACTTCTATCCCTTGCTGAAAGAGCCAAAAACCGGACATCTTTATAAAGATGGCGCAACATTCGACATGACGCTGGATATGTATCGTTTTGATCGGAAATTGCGAATTTTACTTTTCAATGAAATAGAAAAAATCGAAGTCTCTATCCGAAGCGCTATGAATAATTGGATTAGCTTATGTGGACACCATAATCGGACATGGAATAGAGAAAACCCGCTTATTCCCGCACCACTTAAATCTCCTGTTTTTCCATGGATAGACAGCTTCACCACCGATCTAAAACGCATCTACTACCGTATCTGCATCATCAAATACCTACTTTTCACGGTTTCACCGAATAACACCTTCACGCAAAAGCTGAAATTATTGCTGGCGGAATATCCAACCATCGACATCAAAGCAATGGGTTTCCCCGCCAACTGGCAAATTGAGCCTCTTTGGAAATAAAAATCACTAATCAACTATCTCAAAGAACGATGTTATTCAGTTATTCAATTACTTAACTCTTTTGTAAACCGTTTTCGTCATGAGAGTTGTCTTCAGAAACGGAACATCCGCTGTGCTCTCAATAGTTAAGTTATCGCCATTAACGAGGTAGGTCTGTTCCGTTACATTGGCGAAGGTACTTTCGCCGGTAGCAACAAGTGTGATTTCAAGAGTCTGACCGGGTCCGTGAACGAACAGCTGATCCGAACCCTGAATGGGAAAATACATGGTTAGGGAAGAGCCTTGGGTTGTATAAGTACCTTCAACTTCAATATACGACCCGGAGATATTGTAACGCCATTCTACTCTTTTATCGGCATAAAAGGTAAATATGTCCTGACCTTTTACGTTGTATGAAGTTGAACGCCCGAACCAGGTATCGGTAAATATATCCGACTCCCACGTCCCGATAAGGGGATCTTCTTCCTTCTCTTTGCTGCATCCCGCAAACAGGCTTGCTATGACAAGCACTGTAATAAAAAATAGCTGCTTTCTCATGTTGTAATTTGTTTTTTATTCAATTTCTAATATCCATTAACTTCTTTATCCGGGTCTGACAAAAGGTTTCGGGTGAAGGTCTTTGTTGTGCCGGGGTTGACGACAGAACCGCTACCAAAGCTACTGCCGCTTATGCTGTAGATAGTGGTTCTGACGCTACCCGAAAAACTGGTGAGATTTTCAAAAGGCAGGGAAGTTGCAGAACTCGGTACTACCTGATAAATATAGATCATACTGCTCGAAACTATATTGCAACCCTTCACTCTCATATCATCGACTGTAACCGTTGCTTCCAATGTGTTCAATACCGTTCCTGCGCTATTGACGATACACAAAACATCGGTTATATCACTTCCGCTTCCGAAGCGAACCACTACAAGGGAATTGCCGCCCGACAATGAAAACCTACGTAAAAACTTGCCCCGTTTTTGGGCTGCAATATTCGTAAATTGCGTAAGTTGAACATTCTTATATATTCTATCAACGATTGCATGATTGACCGGAATATCGTTGTAGCCGTCAAGAAAACCCGTTTTTTTACCTATAGAAAATGGAAGATTGCTTGTTGGGGTATTGTCCAGTACGTATTTCAGGGTGTAAGCATCGAGGGCTTTAAGAGTATAAATAGAACCATTGAACAAAGATTTTGTTATAAATTCCGTATTATCCAATTTTAATATTTCATGGACATGGACATTACGAGATCCTCCTTCATTTCCTTTGTGTATCATATATCTTCCGGGTTGGTTATTGCCTACTTTGGAAGCATCAAATTGTGTATCAGGATGAGCACTCAGGTAAAAAGGTGTTTCCAAAGGAGAATCCTCTCCATTATTATCAACGAATACGAATTTTTCTATGCAGCAATCATAGGTATATTTTGAGTAAAGACCATCTTCATCATCATAGTCCACCCATGTCTTTCCCATTAATTGTTCCAGCCTGAAATCGCCCTGTCCGTAAATAAAAGCGCTGTTTGCAGTACCTGTCAATACCAGCGCTATCATGTATAATAAATTCTTCTTCATATTCTTTTATTTTTACCAGTTATTATTTTTTATTCCTGTGATAATAATGCAGACGTGACCCTCTATATAGGATGGCGCCACTACCTGCAAGTAGTTCTTTTCGGGATCTATGTAAATCAAATCCCCATTGGCTTTGCGTCCAACAACCAGTATAAAATGTCCTTCGCCGGCTCCATCGGGTATCGTAGTCATAATCATGTAGCCTTTTCCAATGGCTCCCTCGTAGTTTATCTTATCTTTATCAGCACTGTTAAATTCCATTGTTGTGGAAAAATAAAGCCCGACTTTATTCAAAACATCCTGTGGATCCATACCTTTCCACTTAATGTCCATAGCGAAAGGAGGTTTTTTAAAATCCTCTCTGTAATACTTTGCGTTTTTTTTGTCTCCAAACAGTCCGTTAGCGTATGAAAAGACAAAGGGTACACATTCGTTCTTTTTTTGTGTATATGTATTTTCTTTCTTTGCTATACTCTTTGCCTTATCATTAGCAAACACATCAAGAGCATCTTCAGCTATATTGGGATAGGCTACAGGTCTTGGGTAGCTGGGATATTTGCTTTTTGGAGAATTGTCATTTGCATTTGACGGAGGGACATCTTTAGTAGTAGGATTGGTAGTAGTAGGATTAGTGGTAATAGGGTTGGTGGTAGTAGGAATAGTAGTAGTAGGGTTGGTAATAATAGGATTAGTAATAATAGGATTAGTGGTAGTAGGATTGGTAGTAGTAGGAATGGTAGTGTTACCAGGCACATTAGGACTAATATTCCCCGTACCGCCTATAGTAGTCGGAGTTACTTGGCTTATTACCATTGTATTCTGCTGATTCTGGAGATAGTGTTCATTAGTTGACTGCTGTGCATTAGATCCCGGATTTGTGTTTCCTGTGTTATTACCCTCTTTCTCAAAAGTGACTCCACCCTTCTCATCAATTATTACTTTAAGACTTGCTAATTCTTCTCCTTCCAATGCCTTAGTCATTGTTCTCGTATATACCTTGAACTCTCTGACACTCACCAATGCAAACAGCTCGTTCATGAGTTGTTGCGTATATCCCTCTTCATTCCACCACCATGAGGCTGCGGCATAACGCTCACCGTTGCGGTAACGTTCGGCAAAAACGGGATAGGCAGGTCCTCCCAGTACGGAAAAAAGTGTTGTTCCGCTGAAGTTTTTATTTTTGCCGCCACTGACATACATCCCGGCTGCCGCTTCGTAGCTTGTGGTAGCACGGGCTTCGTCGGGAATAATGGTCAGGATGTAACAACTGAGGTTGCTTGTCGCAGGGTCTTTCACCACAACCAGCTTTTGACCTGCGGCGCTCCAGTAAACCTCGTCCGACGGTCGCTTCACAGGATCATAGTACCTGAAAAACAAGCCTTGATAGACCCGCTCGCTCACGATTGGCACGTTGACGGTGACGTAAGCGTTATCATCGACCGTTACTACTGCTTTTCTCCAGTCGGGCGCAAAATTGCCCGGAGAGAATCCCCATATATCATCACTCAGTTCCATGTTTGCCGCATATTCTTCAAAATAGTCCCGCGCTTCCTGGACGGCGCCCGATAAAAGCGCTCCGTTCACCTCTTGTCCTTCATAGTCCATATTGTCCTTGCACGAGTATGAAACCAAAAGTAATAATAAAATTAATAGATACCTAAACTTTCTCATACATAATTTTTAGTGTTGGTTAATGGTTACAAAAATAAATGATATCCGTATGGGCAATGTACACTATTTTTACTACTTTTACCCGAAATTTTACGAGTCACTAACCAAAATTTTATGAGTATGGCGGAAGATTTGCAGAAAATTGTCGGACAGCGCTTGAAACTGTTGCGGCAAGAGAAACAGCTCACCCAAGAGCAGATGAGCGAAAAGCTTAATATTGCGACAAGCACTTATTGTAAAATCGAATATGGAGAAACCGACCTTACTCTCAGTCGTTTGAGCCAAATTGCCGAAACGCTGGAAATGTCGGCGATTGAATTGTTTAGCAAGATAGACGGAGATGTTTGTTCTATTAATAATTATTATAATACTGTTGGCGCAGGGATTGCGAAAGGCAGTAGTACCATTAATATGGAATCAAACGAAGATCTTCGCGAATTAGTGAAAGCCAACAGCCGGTTAATTGATATCCTGTCCCGCCAAGTGGAGACATTAGAAGCAAAGTTACAAGATAAGGGAGTCTAACGACCTATTAATTTAACCAATAATTATTTTGCATTGGCAGATATGCCCAAAAGAATTTCGTACCGAGTGAGATACAAATTATTATTCACTTTCAGGGCTTAGGCTCTGCTCATTCTCAAATCGTAGGGCACTACCCCATAGCCGTCAAGCTAATATTTTAACGTGAGTTCGACGTAAGTTATTTTATTTGGAAAGCATTTAAGCCTTATTTTTACCTTATTTTTTCCAACAAAACAACCTCAGTAGCAATGAATTATCACCATAACACCCAACCTCATTACCTCATTTTTCAAAATCTGCATTCATAATAAGAAAATGAGGTAATAAGGTCAGGGGGACGTATTATAATTCATTGCTACTGAGGTTGTTTTGTTAGAAAAATAAGGTGGAAATGAGGTGTGGAGGAATGTTTATTCTATTGACAATCAAAGACTAATAAATTGTTCTTATATCGAACTCACGTTATTTTATTATTTATTGACAATCAATTGATTAAATCAACTTGAAATAAAAAAAACAACAATTATTAATCCCGATAGGGATTATCGCTCGGTAGAGGGTACAACGTCCCGCATGCCGTTAGGTATGCGACCCGTATATTGTAATAAGGTTGCATTCCTAACGGAATGCCGGCGTCACGTATGGATAATTCTCTAC
>Ga0123354_10001797_pt1 | contig 27043 bp, 15 predicted proteins | sample TergutLab28metaG_2_FD_97872 | JGI IMG/M metagenome (GOLD analysis project Ga0123354, IMG submission 97872) | Labiotermes labralis P4 segment gut microbial communities from Petit-Saut dam, French Guiana - Lab288 P4 | ecosystem: Host-associated > Arthropoda: Insects > Digestive system > Gut ...
TTGAAGGAACGTGCAAACAAATGTATTGATCAAGGAGGAATGTATTTTGAAGAATAAAAATAAATCATGTCCATATAAGAAGTTATCTGTGTTTTATAACACTTGTCTAAAAACTTTTGGGTCACACCTTGTATGTAAGCCTCTGCTACTGGGCAGGTTGTTAAGTAAACTGCAAATAAATAAAATTTATAGGATTTGTGGCTGTAGTATGAACATTTAGCATGGACATGTGAAACTGTGACAGACATTGGAGCAGTAAAATAATGCTATGTAATCCACATACACTGCTTAGTATGTACAGCCATGAGAGGATGATCATATACAGTGGGACCTAATTATCCATCAGCTTTCCAATTCGTCATTTTTCATATCTTTCATCCAGTATTTACACCATTTTTTTCTGTATTCATCATTATGCTTTTTACTTCCTGTTGTTCAATGTCAGTCTAACAAGAACATTCTGGGGCACTCCCATTGTGAAGTTCTAAAATCACTTATTTACTGATCTTATTCGTGGGCTGATCATTTAATTCCGGGACTGATTTTTTTGTGAGTGAATGAGTAGACTTAACGGCTAGTTGGTCTTGTCTCCTTTGAAATAGTGTCCTTGTGCTTGTATGCACTTATTCCAGTGCTCCTGCCACTGACGAAAGCACCTGTGGTAGTCACTGTTTGTAATAGCCCTTAGTTGTCTCGTCGCGTTGGCTTGAATCTCTTCAACGTAATCGAATCGGCGACCTTTGGTTGTTATTTCAGTTGTGGGAACAATAAGTCACACAGAGCAAGGTCAGGGGAGTAGGGAGGTTGTGGGAGTGACGGAATGTTGTGCTTCGCCAGAAATTCATTTATGGTGACAGCCCTGTGGGCAGGGGCGTTGTCATGGTGCAGGATCCAGTTGCCGGAGTGCCACTTCTCAGGGCGATGTCTGCGCACAGTGTCGCGGAGGCATTGCAGGACTGTTTTGTAGAATTCCTTATTTACCGTCTGTCCTGTAGGGACGAACTCATGATGAACCAGCCCGTCAATGTCTAAGAACGCAGTCAACATGATCTTGATATTGGACTTCACCTGCCACGCTTTCTTCGGTTGAGGAGATGATGATGTGCTCCACTGGGAGGACATTTGCTTTGTTTCTGGGTCATACCCGTAAACCCAGCATTCGTCACCACTGATTACCGAGGACATGAAGTTGGGGTCGTTTTGGGCTCGATCACGGAGGTCAGTGCAAATTGACACGCGATCATCCTTCTGTTCCGCCGTTAGGAGAGGGGGCATAAATTTCGCTGTCACATGTCTCATTCGCAAATCTTCAGTTAGAATTTTCTGGAATGTACCAAATGCTATTCTGACTTCCTCTGCAACCTCTCTGATAGTCAGACGTCGGTCAGCATGAATGATTTCTCGCACACGTCCCATGGTCTCCTCGGTGTGGGAGGTGGAAGGCCTGCCTGGGCGGGGGTCGTCTTCAAAGGATCGGCATCCACTTTTGAAATGGGAATACCACTCAAATGTCTTTGATCGACTTAGGCAGGACTCTCCAAAAGCTGCTTGAAGCATTTCGTACGTTTCAGCACCAGTTTTCCCCAGACCGAAACAGAAATCAATGCACACATGCTGCTGCACTTTCTCCTCCATCGTGAAATGCGACGCACACTGTTGTAGACGTTCACACAAGGGCCTCCACAGAGCAAATGCGGGGAGATACCGACCTCTGGTTTTGCACATACACTTGTACAGAGTTGCCACATGTCCCACTCTGTTGCCATTTCGCTACATATTATAGTTTCCCAGAAAAAAAATCAGTCCCAGAATGAAATGATCAGCCCACGTATCTTTCTTATTTTACTTTTGTTATTTTATATAGATGGAGGGTTGACCCACTGTTCAAGGAGCAAGCCATTATTGGTGTTTATTTTCCAAATAAATGAGTTTCCCACATATGATTGTGATTTCTCTAGAGTGAATTGTCAATACATGGGGGTTTGGTGCTCCATATCTATTGTTTTCTTACATATCACACTTTTCAGGAACCAGTTAATGATGGATAGGGGCCCACTTTGTTGTGAACTGGGGCTCCCTCCCCCAGGAAGCTCTGAAATGATATAATCTCCAAAATATTAGTTAGATGTGTTACCAGTTGAATTGATTTTCACAGTAATAATTAATAAGTTATCTGTTTCCTTTTGCAGCTTGGTAGGTATGTTGGTAAACCTGCTAATGCTCGTCCTGCTGGGGATATAGACAGCTTAAGTTATCAAGTGGAAGCACTGGGACGTGATGTAAGTTTACTTTTATGATAATTTTGATCATTGCTTGCCCTTGGTACCCAGTGAACATTACACACATTGACATATTGTGTCTGTCATAATCCTTTGTGTGTGTTTTATGTAAAATGAATACTTCACTATTTTGTAACCAGCCATGTGTCAGGTTAGAGATGATACCCACCACTTGAATACAAAGGATGTGATAATGTGCTGCCTGGTAAGGATTATTGCATACCACAGGGGTCAGAGATAATAAAGCATTGGTGGAGTAGTGATTGGGAGAGGTAGATGGAAGAAACTGAGGGGAAAGCCTCCTCCATTTCCAGTTCATCCACACCACATCTCACACGAAATACTCAAGATTGACAAAACTTTCATATACCCATAATGTGGTGTTTGCCACAGGTTGATTGAAACGGTGTGAAATTAGGAATTTCATGAAAGGTAGAAGCCATGTGCATTAATTTTGGTATTAACGGATACAAATTTAAATATGTTAAGGAACGGCATAAATTATGGAAAAATTAACAGCCTGTGCTTGTGTTCATGCAAAAACGGTCAGTAAAATCCTGATTTTGTGTTCCTGCATTTACTGAAATCCCATATTTAGTGAATATTTTTTACATTTACAACCAAAGTACAAACTGAATAATGTTATTTGCCCAAATTTATTAAATATCAATTAGTAAATAACCTGAATGTAGTGAAAGATATTTTTCATGTTCCAGAACTTCTGCCATATTTAGTATGATTGTGTTGCTTCATTAATCACAGGGACAACTATAGCTTCACCTCTGTACTTTTCATGCTTACGCCTGTAAAAACCCTCTTACTCACCTTGCCGTAACTGAAGTAATTTAATCTGATTATATTTTTACAACAATTGGTACAGTCTTGATCATCATCTGTCTCTTCTGGCATGTTCTGATTTCCCAGTTATGTGAATTTGTTGTTATATTTTTTGAGGTCTTCTTCATTGTCTTCTTGCCTTTGTTATATAGTAATTTCTATTGAAATTGTTCCATTGAAATTCTTGTTGCATGCTCTTAAGTATTTTCTTTGGTGTTCTTTTATTTTGTGTGTTCTGTTGAATGTTTTGTTGGGTTAAAGTTCAGTATTGACTGATACGAGGAGAAATGGTATTTCTAGATTTCTGTAAAATTGTGCCAGTGTTGTTTAATTGTCCATGGGCATTTAACCATATGTAGTGTGTTTCTGAGAATTTAGGTTCTCACACCAGTGACTATGAAGATGACTGCATCAAGAATGTGAAACTGTGTAGTTTGGTTGCATTTGACAATTGTTTGAAAGGAATATAGTGACTTCAGCTTCAGGATAGGAAAGTGAGCCAATTAAAGTAGAAGCTTGCGTGATTTCTTGTGGCTTCTTGACCCTTGAAGATGGGACTAATAGGCTGTCCCATAATTCACAATTAGCTGTGTAATAACCCAGAAGAGTAGTTCTCATTGTTGAAGTGTGTATGAGCAATTTATCCATCCTGAAGGAGGTAGTGCATTCCTGCAAAGTATTGGTTAATTGCTACTAGTTTGCATGGTGTCACATCACAAAAGGTAGCGGGATGTAATCCTCTGTCAGTACCTATTTAAAGTGAAGCTAATCTGTTCATTTTTTTTTTCCCCATCTGCTGATGGTACAGCCATAACATTTTCTGCTCAGTAAATGTAGCAGTACTTTGACTGATGATGCATTTTAATTTCAGTTTGATACTGACATCAGATGTACCATTGAATATAGTATTTACTCCTGATTTATATTCTGAACATTCCTACAAAGTTTATATGAATATTTTTCTCTTACTTTTAGTGGGTTAAAAAAGTGAGAAACTTTATGACACTGCCTAACTTTGAAATTGTATGTCACATCCTTCAGGTAATGGAAGTCTCTTAAGTTAATTTTAGTCACTGTGCACTGTGACAGAACACTTAAGATATACATGATTTCATACTATGGCTACCCTGAAGATGGAAACAATACATTGGTAAATTTGTACCAGACTGCATGGTGTCACATCTCGGAAGACAGTAATCTTGATATTCACTCCCATGTGAATGTCAGATCTTACATATTCAACCATGGTTTATAAGTGGTTCAACCAACATACCCAACATACAGGTTTTTGTTTACCTGGTGGTAGTCATCAAGTGAGTTTCCAGAATGTAGTGGTTTTAAAAGACTGGGAAAACAGACAGAGCTTACCAGAATCATTGCAAGGTCTTTCCAAACCCTGTGTTGGTAAGTGTATGTGTAAATACTTATGCAAAAACCAGAACCTTGACTCCTGTGTTTGTGGTGTTTTGGCACGGTGTTGTATGGGTGCTAGTTGTGTGGTGCAGAACACAGGCTTTGTTGGGTGTGTCATGTCCTAACCTGTCCTGCTTTATGTTGGGCCATTCTAGAGCAACTCTGATGGAGAGGCAGATGGCTCTGAGAGTACCCAGTCCTCCTCTATGGTAAGACATTCTCTAAGTACATCTTTGACTTGTGGCTTTGTATTTGTATTATTAACTGTTGTTTCAAAACTTTTTTCATAACCCCTTCCACTCCATTATTTATGTACTTTATCAATTTTACCCTTACCTCACTACATTTTTGTGCAAAACTTGCTCATTTGCTCAGAAGAGTCAATAAATGGATGATGAACAGATAAATGAACTTATATGGGATGGTTTCCATTGTCAACTAAAGAGTAAACTGCAAGGAAGATGGTATAAGCCGTGAGGTTGAATGTTTGCCCAACAAATGGCAGGAGAGTGTGGTAAATGTGTGTAAGGATTGTCAGCATGATTGAAAAGACAGATCTCACCACTTCTATAATACTGTATTTCATTCCATAATTCATGCACTCAATTTCTAAAAACTTGTAATGATAAGAGTATGTTTTTTATTTAAATTATATATGTGTATATTGAACCTTTTTGCATTCTGTACTGTGTTCTGCTCACCATTTCTTTTGTGCAGAGAAGTGTTTTGTCATTATAGATAATTGATGCAAAGTGTGCAGTAGAGACTGAACACTTGTATTCCTGAACAAGAGTGTACCATGCTTTGGTCACTGCCTCTGTCTAGGATTGTTTTGAACAGTGTTGAAGGAACTGAACCTGTTTCTGCTAGTCAACTGGGTCCCTTAAAAAGTACTAGTGTATGGGTCCTGTGATAGAGACTAGCCCTTTGTTAGGTTCAGAACTGAATGGGAACTTTTATAATTGATAATGGAAGAGAGCCAGTTTACGGAGTTTGTGTGTGAGAAAACCAAGGCAGTGGAAGACAGTGTTAAAAATAAATGCAATGTTTATTGTAACACATCATAATTAGAAATGTTTTCCTGCTCAGTGCTCTTGCTTGGATTTTATATGTGCTTCTTTTTATATATATATATATATATATATGTTACTGGGATAGTACAGTTGGTGTAGTGACTAAGAGTATTTGCTGGGCTACCAAGGAATTGTGTTTCGATTTCTGGCAGGGGCAAGAGATTATTGTCTTCTCCATAACACCCAGTATGGCTCTCAAGTCCACCCAACTTTCTAATCAGTGGGGACTGGGATTGTTTTCCCCAAGAAGCATGAAGCTGACCACTCACCTTCAACAAGTTCAGAGGTTACGAATGAGTGGAGCTATATCTCCTTTCCCCAGTATTCGTTCGTGACATGCGCAGAATTAATTATATTCATATTCTTATGTGTGTATACAGGGTGAAAAGAAGGATGTGCACAAGCTTTCCATAGTGTGATTTCTTGTTGAAAATTGAGTTGAAAAATGTCATACAACATATGTCCTCAGACATTTATTTTTTGAGATACATGCAGTCCAATGGGGTAATGCACTCTCAGATGATAAAGTGCATTGTTAGGTGTATTCAGGACACAGGGCACAGTGCGTGTCATGTCTGATTGAATTATGGAACACACAATGATGTGCTCTTAACCCTCAGTGTGTGTAATAATGTGGCTGGTACTGATGTGTGGGAATACATGATGTGTTAACGTATAGCACCTGCCAATGCAGGTCCCTGTAAAGCAATAATTGCAGTTGTCGAATGAGTGCTGTGGAGAAGCTAATGTGATATTGCACAAGCATTGGGTCTGTCCCAGCTGAGGGTTCTCATGGTGCTTATGTGGCAGTCAGTTACAAACGTACCACTACTTATGGCATGCACATTTGTGTCCAGATGATTGTCCTCTGTTGATGCAGTTTTATGAATGGCTATGTCATCAACATGATGTAGGTGAGCTCCTATTACAGAACACTCTGTGGACATAAGGAACCATGTTTGATGTGTGAGTGTGTGTTCATTATCTATGACAGTACCCTCTGGGCACATGATAATTCTCATGCTTTCGAGGAATGTGGGTATCAGGTTCTCTTCAGTGTGAACATTGAGGTTGTTAGCAGTGGAGGCATTGTTGTTGGCTCTTATCTGCTACCTGGCAGATTTACTGCTCAAAAATACCACAATTTTGTGAACACTCCTCTACTAGGACTCGTTAAAGTTGTGTGGCAGAGTCTGTGGTTTCAACATGATGATGCGTCAGCACATTATGGGCAAAATGTCCAGTAGTGTTTGAATGTGACTTATCCCACTGTAACTGTCAAGTACCCATGGTTTGAACATTTCACACTTTGTGCTATTTGACGTTGATGTGCATCTCAGAAATTAAATATCCCAGTACATATGTTGTACAACATTTTCAGCTTATTTGTTTACAAGCAATCACACTATGGAGAGCTAGTGCAGGAATTTCCTTTCAGTGCACTTTCACACACACACACACACACACACACACACACGCTCACGCGCATGTGCATGCGCATTTTTCTGAATGCATTCAGTTTTTATATTAGACTTGATATTTCTACATTTAATTTTATGCTATGGAATTTCTGGACCCAGGAAAGCAGTGATGGAATAAGTCAAGTACACTGTATGTTGGTCACATCATAACACATACCATGCTGTTCTATATGGAGTGTTCTATATGGAGTATTCATTTTGTCTGTGTCACCGGAAGGGTTAATGTAATGTAAAGTCAGGTTGGTGAACAGAGGTTGCTGTGATGCACTCTGTGTGGAAATAGAGAGATTGTATTTTAATCTTATGATTTTCACAGGTTCCAGATGGAGATGCTGCTGCAACATTTGATGCAATAGCAGCAACTTCAAGCTTTCAAATGACTGGACTGAGTAAAATCCCAGTTGACCCCTTCAAAATATCTGTCACGGATGGTAAGAACAGTGAATTATTGGCTTTAATTACGATATGAAAAGTATGGGAAAGGAGGAAAAATTGCATGGGTGATCTTGCTATTTATTTTCTCTAATGCTGTCATAGCACTTTGGAGCATCAGGACTTTCTCTACCAGACTTTATTGTGATATAATTTGAATAATTTTTATTTATATGTCTACACTGGTTTTATTATAATAATAATAATAATAATAATAATAATAATAATAATATTGCAATTGGGTTGTTACCCGGTGGCAGTGGTTATTTTACATGTAAACAAAACATGAAATTGGTTACTGCTAGATTTAAGTCGGGAGGGCTATATGAGAAGCATGTAGTGGCAACTTGGAATCTTGGGAACCATCTCAGTATTTGCTTATAAACAAAGGGTAACCAAGAAAAACCTGTGTCGAGATGGCCGGTCTCAGGACCTTCCGAATACTGACTTCTAGCCAGCAGTCCAATGCACACACAGTACAACAAATACACATAAGATAACTACAACAACACACATGGCCAACCAACAACAATTACACACAAGACAACTTAAAACTAGCAACCATACACACGAGACACATTAGAATTTTACAACATCTACAAAAGCAAGAGAATACTGTGTACAGTTTATTGTAATTTTTTTTTTTTTTTTTACAATCATTAATTCACTCACGCTTTCACCCCAGTCCTTTTGCCTTAGCAATTTTCATGGATGTCAGCTGAATGTAAATGTTGCTTTGCAGCTGCATTGTGATGCATTTTTTGGGTGATGTGTATTTAATTTTTACAGTATTGGTTGGCAGAAACTTCTGTGTATCCAACCAATTCATTCTTCCAGCCCAGCCATTTATGTGCCTTTTAAATACATGTTGATGAGTATCTTAATAAAGATGACTTTGATGAGTTGGATGTGTAACTTAGATGGAATGCATATGGAAGTTTGGTTTCTTGGTGGTGTCTGTCTGAAACATTCACAAAGAGAGGGAGATACAGTGTTAAGATGAATTTCAGAGGGCTAAGTTGTGAGAGTATGAAACCAGATTGAGCCAGCTCAGTGCTGTATTAGTGGTGATGAACTTGTAGGTTTTGTTACCTGAAGTGTGTGTACATAGTTGGTTCTGTGATTTAATTAACTGTGTATGTCAGTTTCTTACTAAATTAGGTTAGCCCATTTGCTTACTGTTATTTGTATAAAATGGTATACCACTAAGTTCTGTTTTCTTATGTAAATTATTCTGTGGCTGCCTGGTACCATTTCAGACAGTGGTTTTGGCCTTAAATGGTCAGTACTGCACATTAGGGTTACTTAAATGATGAGTGCTGCACATTAGACTCACAAGGGGCCAAATTAAATATGTGCAAATAATGCCTGTCAAAGTCGGTGAATGGGCGGTATCCAACTATGTGAGTTATTAAACTGACTTTCTTATGCGAATGTTGTCTGAAAGCTGAATATCTGAACAGTTATAGTGTAAGGCACTTCAGGAAGTTACAGTGTTCATTCTTTTTTCCTGAACTTCATGAATTTTTTCCCTCCAAAACATTATATTCATGGTATCTTCTGTCATGAAAGAAACAAATGCTTTACAGACACGGAGGGGCTGATCTGTCAGGCACTGTTACTGGGCAATACAGAAGCTGCAGTTGAGCTGTGTCTCCTTAATGGGCGTATGGCAGATGCCATCATCTTGGCCATGACTGGTGGTAGTGATCTCTTGGCTAAGACGCAGTTCCGTTACTTTCAGGTAACATGATACATATTGCATGAAAGTTTCGTTTATTTGTAAGCAGTAGCCTTAGATACACAGTAAAAGCAGCTCTCTAGAATCCACAGTCCTTCTATATACTATGTGTTTATAAATGCTGTTCCTACCTCACAGGAAACACAGTGTGTCTGTTACCAAGACGAGTCAGTTAGTGATGTTGATTGCTGGAATTATATAAAATACACACACGTACATTTGCTGTTTTGACTCAATGCAGAGTTTTTGAATGTTGAAGGAGGTTTTGCATACAGTTATTACTGTGGTTTGAAGGATTGAGTGGAAACTTTCTCTTTGTTGTAAGATATCTCTGGTCCTAAGCATATAGAGTCAAATCATATATAATTTCCCATAATAAATGGAAGAACTTGAATGTGGAAAGAGAGAAAAATGTGAGGAACAGAAATTATTGTTTGTCTGCTCATAGAATGAAGGAAATAAATTGCCACCACCACAATTATTAAGTGTTGTTTCTTTAATTTGGCAGCATGTGTTGACCTCAGAGGGTTTGACCCTAGGAGGTCGGCACATGTAGCCAATTTAAAGAGATAACAGCTACTAGTTGTGTTGATGACAGTTTATTTCTCTTGTTTTTATATCTAATACTACAGGATAACAAACATAAAGATTGTTCATGGAATATTTTTTTCAGTAAATTTGTCTGGAAAGGGATTTAGTCTATCACTGGCAAAAATGTACAGTGTACCTTGATGGAATACAGGAAAAGTTAAATAAAAAAGATAAAAATAAAACCACAAATATGTATTCTGTATGATAGACTTCTTCCCTTAATATGGAAATGCCATCCTCTGCTAAAACATTAGAACATTAGTAACTGTTTGTGGTGTTATAACACTGAAGCCTGTGTATGAATTCTTGTAACTTAACTGTTCTAAACTACTGTCTGTCTCCACAAATCAGAACTTGCGTACAGGATTATGGTTGTGACACTGAAAATTGATTCAGTCTTAAGTTAATTAATGCATTGCTTTGGATGTAGGTGTACAGCATTACATAAGATGGAACATTATGATTGATGTATAGTTGAAAACTCAGAAGGAAGGAATTAAGATCCATGCAACATTTAAGTCAGGGCCATGCAATGCCTCTAGCAGGCAGTGGTCTTTCACCATTGAAGTCTGGGTTAGATCTTAGGTCAGTCCATGTAGGATTTATGGTGGACAGAGTTGCACTGGGTTAGGTTTTCTTTTGAGTATTTAAGTTTCTCCCATCGCTGTCATTTTGCTCCACACATGTATTTAATGTATCATTGATAGCAATTGACAGCAGTATCAAATAAAACACTTCTCTTTCACTTTGCCCCTGCCCCTCATATTTAGGTGAGTTATTTGCAAGTTTGATTTAAAAGGAATGCTCTGATTGGTCTCGTCACAGCAAACAAAAGGCTACCTTTCAACGATAATCTCTGCGGTAGTAACAGAAGACTGGAGTCAGGTAGTTGGGACATGTGAGGTTGACAGCTGGAAGGAAGCCCTGGCTGCTGTTCTGACGTACACAAAGAACGATGAGTTTCCAAGTCTCTGTGGTAAGAACAGAGTTGTCATTTTTTTCAGGTGATAATACTGTGTTCTTTGGGACATGTTTACCAATGTTTCAGTTAAGTCATCAGTCTCCAAAATGTCATTTGTAGTTTGAAAACATTGAAATGTTTACAAGGTGTGACAAGTATGTTTTCAGAATCCCTTCTGTTGGGACCGCGGTAGCACAATGGTTAAGGTGCTGTGTGCTACAGATCGGAAGGTCACTGGTTAGATCCCAGCTGGTGTCTGTGGATTTTTCATTGACATAAAATCCTTCCGATCGAACTATGGTCCTGGGGTCAACTCAGCCTCTAACAGAAATGAGTACGAGGAGTATTTCCTGGGGGTAAAGGTGGCCATGCGTGAGGCTGACAGCCTTACCACCTTCCTACGCCATTGTCACAAAATCTGGGAACCTTAACTTCCTAGAACCTTCTGGGCCACTCTAGGCCTGTAACGGGACTGCTTTAATCCCTTCTATAAAGCTGTGTTTATTTACACACAGGTAGCTTTGGTCACACACAGAATAGCCTCCATGCACAGCAGTATGCTTATGGAGCCTGTGTTTCCACTTCTCTTCACACACGTACAATAGAAATAAAAAAAAAAAAATCACATATGAGCATTACCATGTCTGTCATCAGCCCTCATGTAACATCTTCAGTTTAGTTATGTCAATGGCATAAATATCTGTGTTGTAACCTTAGAACCACTTAACAGATTTTCATGATGATTTCTGATGTTGGATGGTTGATTAAAACTGGGTGCAATGGTTAAAATGTAGCAGTAGTAACAGACACTTCACATGAAGATGTGCTGGAATTTCTGCATGCGTCTTGATCCTAATTCACTAATTATTTCCTATAAAAAAAGTGATACAAACAAAAAATCATAGAGAAAATATGAAAGACACAGTTTATGCCAAGTGCACTTTTTCTTGAGATTTGTGAACAAAAGGAACTAATATACTTTGTTTATTATGGTGTGTGCGTGTTCATTAACATGTGTCTTGTTGCCATGTGTGTTATTTAATAACTAGCTTGTAATTATTTTGTAACCTCACTGCACAGACTGAAGTTTTGGGGACTAGAAGGTGCCATATGTTCTCACTGGAAATGTGTGTAATTTCCGCTAGTACAGGTGCTTGCTGCAGTGTGTTTGCCATATACAGCTTCAGACTTCTGCAACATTGCTGTATTGCAATCATTAACATGTACAAAGTGTTTGATAAAAAGGAATTTATAGTGATATTTATAATATCTCTCTACAAAATTTCATATTCATGCCTCTAGAGACTACTTGGGGATTGTGTTCAAACTGTGAACCAAATTTTTTGAGTTTTGCATTGTCACAAGTTGCACACAAATAATGAGATTGTGTGGTACTTCCAGTTGTTATGGGACAAAAAAAGTTATGCATTTAGTCTGATTAGTTGACTGCACTGTTGTCGTCTGTATGGAAGTAAGGACACTAGAAAACTGCAATATGTAAACAGATGCCTCTCCCAGACTGTGTCACACACCAACTTTCTGGAAGTGCGTGGGTAGTTGCTTCTGGTTGCATAGCCCTACTCTCCTGGCATGACCTTGCAGCCACAGAATAGTAGGCACACATGAAGACAAGAGAAGAGATACGAAATTGTAACTGAAAATCAATTCCCTCCCTCAGCCTATGTTCATTTTGAATGTATAATCAGGGAATAGGGTAGGAAGCAAAAACATATATTCCGAGATCATGTAAATGTAACGTTGTTATGGAAGTTTTGTTTGGGACTTGAAAAACATGCATAGAATCAAGGAAAATTTAGATTCAAGGAACATAAATGAAAGCTTTACTGTGCTGTAATGTCAACTGCAGTAGTTGTATATGTGAAGCCCTTCTAGATGATGCTTTTGGATCAGAACACATCATGTTAGTTTCAAAGAGGACTAATGAATGGATTTTGGGGTGTAGGTAATGGTTAATTGTTCAGTTATTTCATAACACAGTGGAATGTGTTTGAATGTAAAAATTGTAATCTCATAACTGCTTTAAAGTGTTAGTTAACCATATGTTGTTTTACTGACAAGGAATGCATTCAAATTCTGGACAAAGAACAAGTGTTTCTGTTTGTAGAAGGTAAGAAAATAGACTAAAAAGTGGGTAGTGACTATCAGCTATCTTCTAGTGTACAGGCGGACATGCAGTGGCAGGCACACTCCAATAGTTGTGTGAAGAGAGTTGTCATATGTCTGAGGTGTATGAGACATCTCTTCAAATACACCAACCAAATGCACATTACATATTTGATACATATCTTTACCATCCTTCTGCCACATGTTTTGATGTATTTCACACCATCTTCAGGGAGAACTATGATTGCTTATTCAGAACCATCTGATGTCTGATGTGTGAGAATGCAAGGAATGAGAAACTTCAAAATGCTGAGGTTTGTGTTCATTCTGTCATTCTGTTTTCATTGTGTCAAGCAGAAATGCTAGGAGCACGGTTGGAACGTGAGAGTAAAGGTGCCTTATCTCTGAATGCACAACTGTGCTACATTTGCGCTGGCAACCTGAATAAGCTCATAGAGTGCTGGACAGCGACAGAGAAGACTGACACTCCAGCCAAGCTACAGCGTTTGGTGGAAATGGTGATGCTGCTTATAAAGGCAGTGGAGCAGCAGGGACGGACGGTAGAAATGTCTGGCAAGGTGGCAGAAGTCTTATCACATTACGCCGCTGTGCTTGCTTCCCAAGGCAACTTGACAGCAGCCCTAACATATTTGCAGAACTCTGAGAATGTAAGCACTCTTGTTATGGTCATTTATCATAACATTAAAATTATCAGTGAAAAACTGTAAATATTAGTATTCACAAATGTGCAGATGTTGTGAATTTTATGCTGAAAAAACAGTACTGAAAGTTGCATTGACGTTCTACTGAAAGTTGCATTGACGTTCTTTCTCCAGCAGGCTTGAAAATTTGTCTTGTAGTATGTTTATTGATCTTATATTTCATTTTCATTAATGCCACTAATTTTTATTAGTTAAAGACCTAGCATAAAAATATAATTTAGTATATAATCATTGTTGTCATTTGGCTCACAGGTGCACAGATTTTTAATTCTTTAAATTTTCATTTGTACAAAAGGATTATTTACCTCAACTCAAGATGTTTTATTTTAGTCACCCTTTTTCCACCACAAATCCCATATGAGTTGTCGTGGATGGAAGCAGGGCCTCCATTGTGAGAAGCTTTCACCACCCATGATATGTCACAGAATTATCTGTATGGAGTGTGAGGGTCAGATCTGCTTTGTGGCTGTGTGTGAACTTGTAATAGAATTGACTTTTATATCCCTGTTTGTATGTACAGGAACAGATGATGATGTTGCGTGATCGTCTGTACAAAACGCTCGGCCTGGGCCCAGCTTACCAGCAACAGCAACCACAGCAGCAGCCGACTGTGTCTCACACTCTGGGTAGGACACCTGCAGCTGTTCAGCAGTCCCCATTCCCCACCCAGGTGAGCTTCTTGTAATTTCTTATCTCTAAAATTCATTTATTCCATTGGCATGTGCGGAATGTGACATTTCCTTGCCATTCTCAGGATCTTCTTCCATTCCTCTCTGTTATGTACTTTTTCCTGCCACCCTTCTCCACTGACTATTCTTCCATCCTCTCTCACCTCATCTTGCCATCTGTTTCTTGGTCTGGCTCTCAATCTTGTTCCAAAATTCATATATAATACCATTTTGGAAATTCTATTTTCTTCCATTCTCTGTACATGCCCAAACCAACGTAATCTATTTAACCTTATTGTCTTTATTATAGTAGGTTTTTTAACGCTTGCGTAAATTTCTTTATTGGTTAATATCCTCTAATTTTCTTTTTCATTGTCATATACTGGGCCAACAATTCTTCTATATGCTTTCTTTTCAAAAATGTTCAATTGCTTTCTATACTGTCTTTGTTAGTGTCCAAGTTTCTGATGCATATGTTACTGTTTTGTCTATTATTGTGTTCTTTAGTCTTAATTTTAGTTTCTTTGATATGTTTTTATTTTTAAAAAATTTTTGTAGCATAAAATATGTTTTGTTAGCATTTTTTATTCTTTCTTGCAATTCTATTTGATTATTGTTATCTTCATTAAGTATAACTCCTAAATATTTAATATTTTCCACTCTTTCAAATTTGTAATTTTTTTATTTTCAAATGTCCTATTTTATTTTTCTTTAAACTGTTTTTTCTTTCTGCTATCATATATTTTGTCTTTTCTTGGTTTATCTATAGTCCGAATTTTCTGGCAGTGTTTTAAATTTCTACAAAAAGTTTTCTTATTTCTATTTCATTTTTTCCAATTAATGCAATGTCATCTGCATATGCTAATACATTCAGTTGTTCTTTACCAATCTTTGTACCACTAGGAACCATTTTTATACTTTGTATCACTTTTTATAATGCCAAATTAAATAATATTGGTGATAAAGGGTCACCCTGTTTCAAGCCTGTTTAGCTTCAAAAAAAGATGACAATGTTTCTTCTATTCTAACGCACTTCTTGTCTTTTGTACACATGTTTTACACATATTTATTAATTTAGTAGGAATTTAAATTCTTTCATACATTCCCATAGTGTATCTCTATGTATAGAATCATCTGCCTTTTGAAAGTCAATAAATAAATATTGTACACTGATTATACTCCAAAAGTTTCTCGTTTATTATGTTCAATGCAAATATGTTGTCAGTAACAGATCTTCCATCTCTAAATCCATTCTGATTGTCCTCCATAACTTTTTTAATGTATGATTTAATTTTTCCCAATATTATGTTCAACAAAATTTTGTAAGCTGCATTTCCTATTGCTATTCCCCTGTAATTCTCACACCTATCTCTGTCTCCTCTTTTGTGTATAGGAACTATTATTGTTTCTTTCCATTCTTCAGGTATCGTTTCCTCCCCCCAGATTTGTCTTACTAGTTCATACACTCTATTCAGTAGTTTATTTCCTCCATATTTTATTAATTTCGGATGTATTCCATCAGTTCCAGCTGCCTTGTTATTTTTTAAGTTTCTTAGTGCCTTTTTACATCTATAGTGAGTTCTTCTACTTCAACTTCAACTTCACTAATTTCTTTATTTCCTTTTTTAATTAATTCCCTTGGTTCTTCTGTGTTTAATTTGTCAAAATATCTTAAGGTGTGTCATCCCTGTAGTGTTAGGTCAATAATACAAACAGTGTAAATGTTGACAACTTTTACTAATCCCATGATTTGTGATGTAAGACGAGATCTTGTCACCCTTCCAAAATTACCACACATATTGTATAGTCAATAAGTTCTTTGGACAACCTGATGATGGCCTACATACAGGGCTGAAACACGTAGTTGTATGTAATACATTGTCTACTAATTGTAATATTGTTGTGTTCAAGACTGTATTTATATATAGATATATACACGTTACAGCTTTATATTATTCTTTCCATATTTCTGCTTTCTCCTTTGTATTCATTGCCAATTCTCCTTTTTTGTTCTTAATTATGCTAAATTTATGTTGATATCCTTTCTTCAATTGTTTTACTGTTTTATACATTTTCCTTGTGTTATTATGCTTCTGATCTTCTTCTATTGATTCTATTACATTTTCCATATATGTCTTTTTCTTATTTCTAATTATTTTGTGAGATTCTTTTCTTTTATGGTGATACTCCTGCTCTTCCTTCTCCCTTCTTCCATTTATCAACCACTTTTCTCTTGCTTTCTTCATTTCTTGTATTGCAAATTTGCATTCCACATTGTACCATTTATTTTTAAATGTTACTCTGCCTTCATCCTTTTCTATAGGCTGCTGTTTAGTTTCCTTGATTATTGTTTTAATGTTTCCCCATTTTTCATTAATGTCTGTACTATCCTCATCGTCCAAATTTTCCAGTATTTCAAACTTATTATTAATTTCTATAGTATATTCTTGTTTCCACTTTGAATTTTGAAAAATATTCACCATTTTTCTTTTCTTGTTATATTTATTTTCAGTTTTTACCCTTAATTTCACTTTAAAATGAATCTTCAATAAGTTGTGATCGGATCCAATGTCTGGTCCCCTTAATGCTTTGATGTCTGTTATTGCACTCCTGAATCTATTACTAATTAAAACGTGATCCATTTGTTTCTCTGTCCTGCTGAATACCATGTCTGTTTGTGAATATCTTTATGTGGAAACATTGTACTTCTTACATTTAAACCATTAGATATCGCAAACTGAATCATTTTTATTTCATTGCCAATGGTAGGTTTGTATATGCTTTCTTTACCAACTTTTGCATTAAAGTCTCCAAGTATTATTTTAATGTCTGACATAGCTATTTGATTTATGTTTTGCTCTAATAAATTGTAAAATTCTTCTTTTATCTCTTCCGTTTTTTCATTTGTTGGTGCATGGACATTTATCAGAGTACATGAAAACCATTTAGCTTTTAACCTCAAACAGCATATTCTTTTACTTATAATTTTGAAATATTTAGCGTATTTTAAAAATTCTCCACTTACATAAATACTGCAACCAAATTCATGTTTTTTACTTTCTAATCCACTATTGAACAAAGTGAAGTTATCAAGTTTTTGGATACCACTTTCCAACCTATTTTCCTGGAGTGCTACTATGTTGAAGTCTAAATTTGACAATTCATTATGGAGCACTTTTAATGCTCCTGACCAAAATAGGCTTCTTACATTCCACATTCCAATTTTCATATTCCTTTTCAAAATCCATTCATCATCAGTTATCCCTTCCTTCCGAGGCTCCTTCCCTTCCTTCTGAGGCTCCTTCCCTTCCTTCCTAGGTGCCTTTGAGAAATTCATAACCGTGTATCTGTTACTTAACTGGGGGGTCAGCCCGTCATAAAACCTGCAACCTGAAGGACCAGGATTTTTGATCAGGGTTTACTCCCTTATACAACTTGCTTTCACCACAGCTTCCAGAGTGTCATCTACCCTTGGTTTGATTTTGGAGTGTCCTTCTCCTAGGAGGGTTGCAACCAAGCTCAAGGGTCCGTCCTACCCTATCTAATAGACCCTTATGATCGGGTCCATCAGACCCCCTTGCTCTTTCTGCTCGGTGACCCATGCTGCTGAAGGGGTTAGTTACCTCAACCTTAGCATGGGTTACTCACCTTAACCTGACACACCTCTAGTAGGCAAGAGTGGGGTAGGAGTGGAGAGGTTTGTAAATTATCTTTAAAATGGTCACAGATATTTATGATAACACTGGTACCAATAACAAACTACGCTTATTTACTTTTAGGTATTCTGTATGAACTAAAATAAGAATGGTTTATATGGAGATAATGTCCGTCAATCTGCCTCTGACTTAGTACCAATAACTAAGTCCTTTGTTTTTAGGTGAAATCATCCCATTGTGTTTTTATTAATGGAGTGTTTGTTTTTACTGTCCAATAAACACAGCTATAATTAGTTTCTATTCGGTACTACTGCATGTTTCAGCTGTCCACTTCAGCCATCACCAGGTAGGATATTAGTTCATAAAAAGAGTAAAAGGAACCCCTTTTACTCTTTTTGTGAACCATATTGTGCCTAATGCTGGCTGAAGTGGACATCTGAAACATTTTGTAGTATCGAATAAAAACAAGTATACAGGATCTATATAGCTGTGTTTATCAGATAGTAACTATAAACACTCGACTAAATCTTTTGTTGGGTTTTATGGGAGTTTGGTTTAGGATTTCTTGACAAAAATTTTGAGGAATTAAAAGTTTTTTAAAAATGGGCTCAGTCACAGTCATATGGGTGTAAATGAAATTTTCTTGAGTTTTTTGTATTTTTTTATCAAATTTCAGTACAATTTGGTACAGGAGGTGTCCACAAATATTTACTGATTGCTTGTGAGTTTCATGATGAATCGGTGTAGTGAAAGCCATATTTGGCATTGGGGTGTAAATTAATTTATATCTCTACTTTCCTTCTTTGTTATGAGATATGGGTGAAATTTGATATAAGAGATCTGAACATAATGTGGTTGAGCATTTACAAATTTTTTAAAAAACTGGGGCAAAAAAGGCCATATTTTTGTGGACAGAAATGAAATGACACTTATGTGTGTACAGTAGAACCATAGGATGTTTTGAAATTAAAGAATACATATGAATCAGTTTCTGAAATGTGGTAATGAAAAACTTGGGTCATAAAGAAAAAGGACAAAGGCCAAATGTAATGTGTGTGGTGAAACTGTCCATCCATTATTCTCCTATACAAGTGTCATTCTTTTTTGGTGGTCCACATTAATTGTGCATATAAACAATGTATAATTTTATCAGAAGCACTGTAATTGGAAGTGTTCTACTGCATCAGTTATTCCAGAATTGTTGGTCCTGACTCACAATATTGGCAACTTTATTTTGATTATGAAAACACTGGATCTAAAGGCAACATTACTAACTGATCCATTCAAATCTGTGCTTATGCAGATAATGTCTTAATAACAGCAAGACCAGAACTAACAGTGAATAAAACATGTAGTAAATTGAAAGAAAAAGTGCAAAAACTAGGTCTCCAGATAAATATAAATAAAAAATTATCATCATCATCATCCTGTTGTCTGTCCGTAGCTTCTTCCAAAGCGAATTCACCAAAGAGTATGTTCTAGTGCTTTCTGTCTCAATTTCCAGTATCCTGTCTTCTCCTTACAGTCATCCATTAGCTGCTTACATCTTCATCCTCATCTTCCCATCACTTCTATCCTTCCCTGTATCTTTTCTTCAGTAATGTGTTTTAGAAGGCAGTTCCTGCAAAAGATGTGACCAATCCAATTAGCCTTCCCTTTTTTTATTGTTTTTGGATGTTCTTCACCTCCCTGCCTCTATGTAACTCTTCTTCATTTATCACATAATCAGTCCAGCTGATCTCCATCCTTCTTCAGCACCACATTTCAAAACTTTCCAGATCTGATCTACTTTCTGAAGTGTCCAAGTTTCAGCCCCATACAAAACTACACTCCAAATTTAGTACTTTACTAGTTTGCTTCCTTAAAGATACGTCCAATTTGCTGGTGAAAAAGGCCTTCTTGTTGAATGCTGCTTTTGCCATGGCAGTCCTGGATTTAATTTCACATGTACATCTTGCATTATTTGTTGTTGTGCTACACAAATAGTTGAAATATTCTACATCATGCAGCTGTTTTTGATCATCATAATCTGTACTGGAGATGGTTACCTGAAGATTCTCATCACCTTAGTTTTTTCCACATTAATATCCATTTCATAGCACCTTCCAATTTCAGTGAGTCTTTCAGTCATATCCTGTAGCACTGCATCATCCTTGTCCAGTAGCACAAGTTTATCTGCATATTTCACATTGCAAATTACTTGTCTTATTTTGAAGTCTCCAAAACCTTCAAGACCGTCCTTGTAAGGTACTCAGTGTACAAGCTGAATAGAATTGGTGACAAACAGCATCCTGGTCTAACTCCTCTTCTAGTCTTCACACTTCTTGTCTCCACTTGGTCCAGTTTTAGTGTAACACTCTGAGCCATGTGCAGTTAAAGTATATGAGCACAAAAACAATTAAAACAAGGAAGTAGCTGTAATATAATATTGAGCTTGAACAAGTTGATGCTTGTAGGTACCTAGGTTCAGTCCTAAACCATGACAGTACAATAGAAGAAGAAGTAAAAGGAAGGAAAGAATAGCAGCAGGAGAACTTTACCTTTTGCCTTTTTGGATGACCTTGACTGTTCTCATAGAGCTTTGAAGGGCACTAGATGCCTGCACGTGTGTGTTGTGTAAATAGAAACATTTTGTTGTTTGTGTATGGTTGTACTGTTCACCTGCTTCATTCAGTTTGGGCAATATGAAAAGGAAGCCATGTGTTTGATGGACTCAGGATTGGACATTGAAGTGGCAAGCAGTGTGCTTCACAGTAGGGGCTTGTTGACATTGGTGCGGCTGTGGGCATGAACTTGATACAGAATCCAACTTGGACTCCAGTATTGAAAAAGATAATAATGCCTTTAACGAAGACCAGATTCAACATGAGTGTGTTATATAAAGCAGTGAAGGAGGAAGACAGAGAAGAATGGATCCTGAACCAAGGCCACTATTTACTGAAGTGCACACTGCTTTCGAAACTGCTAAATTGTTCTTTTATGCATGCAGAATATGTAGGTGTGATGGACAGCACTTGTCAAATTTTGCATGGGTGCAGTTTCTTCTGAAATGCACTTCTTGAATTTTGCATCGGCGCTGCAGATTTCTTCAGAGAAAATTATTTTTATTTTGTTTGTTACTTTTGTAGGCCTAAGTAAAAAAAGTTAGTTTTTGTTTTTGGTTATATTTCCATGTTTAATGCTTTCTCACAACTGTCATTTACCCACATTTATTATTCTTTTTCTGCTGCCCCATTAACAACAGTGGATACATATTTCACCATGTTTTGTTGTACTTCAATTTGGGCCACATTTCATATGAAATTTATGTTGCTTATAGAAAAATAGAGGAATTAATAAAGTATGATAAAATAGTTATAATTAGAAGTTTAATGTTATGTTTGCTTTGTGTTATCAAGAGCAATATATTTTATTTCTGTTTGCTTGTCCTGTGTAGTTTCTCACCTGATCCTTCTGATTATGTGCTTTTATTTTTCCACAGTTGCAGCCACAGTCGCAGCCACAGTCAGCTTCAGCACCGTACACACAAGGATATCCTGGTCCTGCAGTTCGAACACCCCCAGCGTTTCCCGTCCAGCAGTTACAAACAACGCCCAAGCCACTTGTTAATCCGTCTTTTTCAAATTTTTACCCCACAAACCCTGTTGCCAAGCCTAGTGTTCCACAAGCATTTCCCTCTACAATAGCACCACCAAGGCCTTTCTCTCCTGCTGCAACATTATCAGGAGTTTCTCCACCCCATGGTGGATTTGCAAATACCAATCACCCCAACATACCAGCTGCACCTGTTGTGACCACCCAACCAGGCAAGTTCATGGTGTTTTTCATATACACGTGTTGAAGTGCATTCAATGCATTTTGAAAAAAACTGTGATGTAAGTTTCTTTATGTGTGAGAAGGTTAAAAATTTGCTAGAATGTTATATAATTGTTTTTGCTTAAAAAATTATTTTGTCAATAGTATTATACTTGTTTTGATATACAGGGTGATACAGTAGGAGGTAACAACATTTCATGGGTAAATTCATTAAATGTTGTTCCAAACTTCTATTAACATTGATCCGATTTGGAACATGTAAGGAATTGTGACAGGTTTTTTTCCTAGTACTTTGTTTTTTCTCTGTCAGTATCATTCCACCAATGTGCCATATTCCTTTGTCTTTCATTGATGCTGTATGATCATAGACACTGACAGGACTGTGAAATAAAACACTCGAACTTGACAATTTGAAAGCAATGTAACAATGAACAGAAATAAGCTTTCTGATAAAAATATTTCACAACTTAAGTGTGAAATTAAGTGGATATTATGTAATAATGGACCATGTAGCATGTTGTGCACTCTATATAGTGACCAGACAGCAGGCTGGACAGCCAAGTAATCGCGTTTTAATTCCTAGTTTGAGCAATAGATTTTTCTCTCCTTTAAAGTGTTGAGATCAGCTTTGAGTCCCATCCAGCTTCCAATTCATTGATTACCAGGGGCTCTTTCCTGCGGGTAAAGCAGCTGGGGTGTGAAGCTAACCATGTCTGTCTAGTGCTGAGGTTAAGAATTAGTGCAGCTGTACTGTTACTGTCCCCATATGCCTTCTTGACAAGCACAGGTACAACTTAGAAGTTATAAAATTTGAGTGTGTGTGATAGAGTGCTGAGGAACGTGTCTATGTCTCAGGGAGAGGCAGTAAGAGGAGGCTGGAGAAAATTGCATAGTGAAGAGCTTTATGATTTTTACTACTTGCCAGATATCATTATGGTCATCAGATGAAGGAGGATGAGATGGGTTAGGCATGTGGCACATGTGGGGAAGAAAAATGCATGGAGTTTTGTATGGGAAACCTGAAGGAAAGCGATGGATGGAAGCATAATTCTGAAATGGATCTTAACGTAATATGTTGAGATGGCAGGACTGGATACATCTGGCTCAGGATAGGTGTGAGTGGTGGGCTGTTATGAACAATGTAATGAACCTTTGGGTTCTGTACAGTGCAGGGAATTGCTTGACTAGCCAAGTAACTGTTAGCGTACTAAGGAAGGGAAATGGTTGCAACATTGTGCTCATGGGCATTTAAGTCACAGGCAGACACTTACATCACTTCTTGTAACATGTTTCATAATTAAATAATGCTTGTCTTACTTTACATTGTGAAGTTATTTTGAAAAATGGCAAGAAAATTCTTCTTCATGCTGTATCTTTATTTTAACTTCAAACTTTCATGACTATTGAACCCATGCTGATAGAAAATTTTTACTCATAGTCATTTTCTTAATGTATTCATGAACTTCAGTGCTTTTGTCTTCAATTTTCTTGCATGTTTTCGGGCTTCTACCATGAAGTAGATGAAAACTGCACGCTTCTGGATTATTATGCAGCGAGTAGTGGCAATTTCTTATTACTACTACTTGCTGTGTTATAACCCAGAAGAGTGTGGTTCTGTTCAATTTCTGCATTAAAGGCCAGGAAACATTTGTGTACTGCACAGTTGCAAATATTCTGCACTGAATTAAGCAAATAACTATGTGAAGAAAGTTGGTATTGTTACTCTAGGTGCTACTACAACATATGCTAGTTCCTATTCCCCACTGGAACCAGGTGTTTATCAGAAGACCTGGGAATCAGCCCAGAATAGAGATAGAGCGACAGATGTTCTGAGGTGGAGTAAGTAACCTTGACTCCACGGAATGTTGAGTAGTGTTGCTGTTTGTTCATGTAGACTGCATTTATGTAGTTTTTTGATGGGACTCTTATGGTACTGCTTAAAGCATCACAATACAGATGAAGCCGCAAGTTTATTGAAAATAAGATGTAGGTGTTTGCTCTCCTAGTTGTTGAGTAGTGTTGTCTGTGCAGTTGTGTGATGGAGCTGCATTGTACTACTGTTTTAAAATTCATTGGCTCTTTGTGGTGTTTCAAGTATGCTCGTGTTGAAAGTAGGATGACTAGAGTTACAAATCCTTTGACTGTTGATCCATCATGTGGGAATATTAGATCAGACTCATGAAATTTATTGACAGTGGTAGTAATGTGTTTTGTGCATTTTACTCGTTAATTAACCTTGGCTCAGTTGTCATTCGCAAATGGCAGAGAGGTAATCCCTCCGTATCTCGTACCTAGTTTGTCAGTGGTGTTTACTGTCATTGTGTCTTTATGTTTGTGTTCTTTGATTTCCAAATGCATGAACTAACAGTCTGTGAATATGGTGAGCTGTAGGAATGATAGTGAAGATGTGAAAAGCCATTTTGTACAGTACATTAGGCCATTTAAATTCCCATGTATAGTTGTAATGATTTAAATACAAACATGCTGTTTGTTTCTGCTGTACTTTATGTATTTGCAAGATTTTTTTTTTCTAAAAAGTTTGAGTAATGATTATAGTTCATGTGATATGATACCTTCTAGTTCAGCATTTAAAGTGTTATATTCCTGATATAAGTTTTTCATTTTTTGCAGCAGTTGCTGAGGAGTTGATGGTTTTCTTTTGGGTTTTTTCATTTTGTAATTGTTAAGTGGAGCATGAGAATGTTGAACCACTAAACAATCCAGAAATCCAAAAGGAAACCATCATTATAATTTAAATGCAATGTAATGTATGTAGTGTATGCATATAGTGTGTTGTAATTAGTAAATTTAAGAACAGTTTTAAACCTTTATCGTTCTGGGATATTTAAATTCTAGTGTGAAATGAGCAGCATTTTGTGGAAAACTAAACAGAGATTACACAACATGTCTTAAAAATGCAGTAAATTTTGTCATTGCATAAATATATAAAGTGAATTTCTAGGGCTGTTTACCTTTGTGCATTCACATATGAGGACAGAGGTCTGTATAAGGTTAATAATACAGTTACTGTGTTTTGCTTGCAATCATTCAGGTTTGTAGCTTTTGTGAAAGTTCACTCCTTATTCTGCTGCATTGAATTTTTCAATGAGTTCAACACATCTCGTACAATTTCTAGTGCAGACTACCTCATTTTTTTTTATCTTTTGCAATGAACGCAGTAAAGTTTTTCTGAGGTGGACTATATGAAACATTTTTTTGTCCCTGAAGGTACATTTTCCCAGGGTTTTAGAACTACAGTATAAGTTATGTGAAATTTGAGGTTTTCACAGTAGTGGTATTGAACATTACTGTCTTCTTGGATGTGGTGCTGAGGAGCATTGTAGAAATTTACTGAAACTTCCATCATCAGTGTGGATGGGGGCAGCAGGTTTCCTGGAACGTCATTAAATTTCTGCCACACTATGTGGCATCACATCCCAGAAGACAGTTATCTTTATGCAATTTACATCTATAGGCTGTCAATGAAAATGAGGGGAACAGTAGACTAACAATATGCCTTATATACTTACATACATTATCAATCTCTGTTACATCACCCATGTTGCTGGATGCTTATGTTTTTGGATCATCAGACCTACTGAACATTACACTGAATCTGATTGTGCTCCTGCTTCATATTTGGATTGTTCTGCATTCAAATCTTGACCTACAGAGTGGTTATCATGGCTGAGGTTATTTTTGGGTTTCCCATGTCTCTTCAGCCAATGCCAGGAGAGTACTTCAAATTTGGTCATAACTGCTTCCTTTCTTGTTCTTCCAAATTCCTTTGAATTTAGTTTTATTAAGATATCCATGCATCCTGGGGTTAGATGTCACAGGGGTGTACTGTGCATTATCTGTGGAGCAAGTTGGAACACGTTCTGACATCTTAGTATGCTGCAATCAGCCATGGAGCAGAAGCATGTTACCAGTACTAGTTGCAGTGCATCGGTTTGAACAGTGGGCAGTCATAATGTATTTTGCAAACTAGGGAAATCAGCAGCAAAGCTCTTGTAAAACTCAGTGCTGTTAATCATACTTTTAAGAAATCACTGCATATGAACGCTACCACTGATTTAAAGGTTCAAGAGGGACTAGAAGATGGGGAGTGTAATGGTAGGTCACCAGGGTCAAGGAATGATAAAAATTTCGCTGAAGTTTGAAGAATCATGTAATCGGATCAGTGTGTTATGATTGAACAGACAACAGACAAAACCAGAATTTCATGTGGCTTGGTTAGGGGCATTCCAGAAGGAGAAACAATGGTTCCTGCACAGTGGTAAGGCACCTTGTCACATCTCCGTCACAATACAACGTTTTTCACGAATAACCAAATTCCACTCATACTGTTATCACAGCATTCTCCAGGTATCATTGCTTGTGACTTCTGGGTCTTCCTGAGACTCAGGTTTGTGCTGAATGGTAATTGTTTTGCATCTGCAGAAGAAATTCAGCAGAACTCAGCAGCAGGTCTTACACTCATCCTAAAAGAGGACTTGTAGTTGACAGTACCTCTGGAGCACGTCTGCATGTGCAAAAGGGCGGTTTTTTGAGGGTTACCTGATTATATCGCATACATATCCCTTTTTTCTGTAAGTTTTGCATAAATTCTTCAAATGTTTTGACACTCCTATGTATTCACCAATCATCATGCTCATCTTCTGAGTTAATGACAGCATAATTGACCCATTCCACTTGAATTAATTTGCAGTGTTACCCTCTTGGCACGTAGATTTTCCTTATTTACATTCATTAATGGCATTCATAAAAATTATGTATGACATGATTGAGACAGTTAGCATGACCTTATGTTTTTCCTGATTACCAGCAATTGGCAGAAGCTGTCTGAAATACAAGAACAGTGGTGTGACAGCTTGAACATAATGAACTGTGAAAGGTACAGTTGGCAGGTGGGCCTACTTGACATACGAGGGGTGTTCAATAATTTATCTACCTAAGCAGGAAAGAAGGCAATGAGCGGATTGAAACAAGTCTGTGCATGATGGGACATGTCTTGAGGTGTCACATATGCAGCCTCAGCTCAGTGCGATTCTAACTGTCAGAGTGACAGCAAGTCAAGTGAATCTGTGTGTGAGGTTTCTAAGAAACTGCTCGATTTGGAGCAAAGATCAGTTATAAAATTTCGTACTAAAGAAGGTAAGAAGCCAAAGGAGATACTTGAACGCATGGTGGCAGTTTATGGGGAGTCTGCCCCTTCTTACTACAAAGTGAAATTTTGGAGTAAACAA
>Ga0123354_10001798_pt1 | contig 27042 bp, 26 predicted proteins | sample TergutLab28metaG_2_FD_97872 | JGI IMG/M metagenome (GOLD analysis project Ga0123354, IMG submission 97872) | Labiotermes labralis P4 segment gut microbial communities from Petit-Saut dam, French Guiana - Lab288 P4 | ecosystem: Host-associated > Arthropoda: Insects > Digestive system > Gut ...
ATTGTTTTATCAACGAAACGGGTTCAAATCCGTCCGGTTGATAATCATTGGGAAGCGGCTTACGCCACGTCGTCGGGTGAAGAAAAACTGCAAGCGCCGAAAGTAGTAACCACAGTCGGAGGTTATGCCTTGCCTGATTTGCTTCCGTTTATCGGAAAAGACGAAATCAATAAAATCTCCAACCTCCGCTATGCGCCGATGGTTCTGGCGGCTGTCGGGATAAAAAATACCGGCGGATTACGGTTCAACGCTATCGGCGGATTAGTTCCTTTCATCGAAAAACAGGACGTGTTAGGCGTCCTTTATCCTTCGGCTTGTTTTCAAGGACGCGCTCCGCAGTCCGGCGCTATCTTTACTTTTTTCATCGGCGGAATGCGCAAAAGTAATCTCACTGAATTGCCCGACGATGAATTGAAAGAATTGATCGTAAAGAATTTTCATTGGATGCTCAAATTTCCTCCAACGGTTTCACCCGATTTGATTCGTATCTTCCGCCATTCGAAAGCGATTCCTCAATACGAAAAAAGCAGCGGAGAACGCTTGAAAACGATTGACGATATTCAAAACCGTTACCCCGGACTGATTCTTGCAGGGAACATCCGCAACGGAATCGGCATGGCAGACAGAATCCTTCAAGCGACGACGATTGGAAAAGAGATTTAAGAACTAAGCGGATGAAAGGATGCTATTATGCTCCATCTTCAAGCGAAAAAATGTATCTTTGCAGACTTATTTTTCACAGATATGCAACGCTATTTTATTTATTTAACTTACAACGGAACCAATTATTGCGGTTGGCAAAACCAGCCGAACGGGATTTCCGTTCAGCAAAAAATTGAGGAAGCTTTGCATACGCTGTTGAAAAAGCCTGCGCCGATAACCGGAGCCGGACGAACCGACGCCGGAGTACACGCCCGCCTGATGGTCGCCCATTTCAATTGGGGAGGCGAACCGATTGATTTGACTTTCTTAGTCGAAAAAATGAATTACCTGTTGCCGAAAGATATTTCCATCCTGAAAATACTGCCGGTTGCGCCTGAAGCGCACGCCCGTTTCGACGCTCTGTCCAGAACTTACAAGTATTATGTTTGCAAAGAGAAAGACCCTTTTACTTATCCGTTTCATTATCGAATCCGATCGCTTCCGGATTTTGAAAAGATGAACGAAGCTGCGGCTATTCTTTTTGAATACACCGATTTTACAAGTTTCAGCAAGTTGCATACCGATGTGAAGACGAATAACAGTAAAATCATGCAAGCCGGATGGAAGCAGGAAGACAACGCTTGGGTTTTCACGATTCAAGCCGACCGTTTTTTGCGGAATATGGTGCGGGCGATTATAGGAACGCTGCTGGAAGTTGGGCAGGGGAAGCTGTCTTTGGACGGTTTCCGGCAAGTTATCGAATCAAAAGATAGGGGAAAAGCAGGAGCTTCGGCGCCCGGAAATGCTTTATTTCTGATGAATATCGAATATCCCGATTCCATTTTCACAGTCAATTAAATAAACAAATATACAATGAAACCTAAAATTATTTTTATCCTTTTTTTGTTGTGTTTTGCCGGTCGCGGGACTCAAGCGCAAACAGTAAGAGATTTGTTTGCCAAGATGCCTCAATCGGAATTTTTACCGCTAACCGTTTCCGACCGTTTAGACTTAATCGACTTGTACAATGCCGGACAAAAAGCGGTTGTAAAAAATCGTTTGGACGATTCCTGTTCGGTAATCCGTATGACAAACGATTACCTGCAAATCCAAACCGGTAAAAATACGACGGAATTATTCCTGCTTCCGATGATTAACGATTCTAAAATTATAGGATTGATTCAAACGGTTTGTGCGCCTGCTTGCGACAGCCGTCTTGAGTTTTATACGGCTTCCTGGAAAAAGTTAACGACTTCCATGTTTATCACTTTTGCTGATAAATACGATTTTTTGAAGGATGGAATTAGCAAAGAAGACGAAACGGTTAAAAATGCGCTGATTCCTCTCGACATTTTTCTAATGCAATTACATTATGACCCTGATAAACAGATATTGCAGCAATATTATACGACGCCGGATTATTTGAACGGGGAAGATAGAGCTAAAGTAACGCCTTACTTGACCGGAACGCCTAAAGAGTTCAAATGGAATCAAATGCGTTTTGAATGATTTGGACTTGTTGCACCCAATCGCGAAAACTCGTTTTCTTTTCGTAATCCGGAATATATTCCAACAATTTTTCCAATTTGAAATTGTCCGCTACAATTCCTGCGCCGGCAGAGGAAGCTTCAAATGCATTACAGGCTTGTTCAATGTGCGTAGGCACCATCATCACCGGTTTTCCCATATACATGGCTTCGCACACCGATTCGAATCCCGCAGTCGTAGCGTATGCTTTGCAACCTGCCATATAATCAATAAATAACCGGTCGTTCAAACGGAAAAACGACAGATGGTCGTTAACGACTGTTCTATCTTCCACGCCTTTCCTGTCCCAGAAGAAATTAATATAAACATCGGGATGCTCCGCCTGAAACCGGATTATCTCGTCGGCATACGTATCGTTCAGCATATAGCCGTGAAGATAATTTCCATCGCTTACTGCCGCTTCCAATACATCTTTTCGTAACAGCGGGGGAATGACGACAATCCTGCTTTTCGGGACATCGTCCATCTTTTTTATCGAAATCGCAAACATTTTGGAAGCTTTGATGCAGGTGACGCGGGTAAAAAAACGCAGCAATCCGAGTTCCACTTTGTTGGCTTTCGGAAATCGAAATTCGGGATGCAGAAAGATATATTGATGGGCAATACATACATAAGGAACTTTCGGCGGAAACAAGGCGTAGGTTAATCCCGTCAACATTTCATAAAAATTGACGACAATCCCTGCATTGAAATTCTTAATCTGTTTGCGGATAAAATAAATACTTCGCAAATAGGTGCCGGTTTTGAGGAAATTATAGATAATACTTGGCCAGATATTGGTTTGTTTATTTTTTGATGCAGGAAGAAAATTCGGACTTTCAAAGCGCAGGACTTCCGATTGTATGTTTTCCATAAAGAAAGGAGGAAGTTCCCGTCGACTGCTTTTTCCTACTAAGACCGCTACGACGTCATGACCGTTTTTTGTCAACAATCCCCGCAAGGCAATTGCCTGTGTCAGATGTCCTCGTCCTTCTCCTTGAACCACAAATAAAAACTTCATCGGCGCTTTTAGTTCTTTTATGAGGCAAATATAAGCCTTTTCCTTAAGAAAATAAAAAAAGATACGGAAAAATTTTATTTATAGAGAGAAAAGACTTACTTTTGCACTCCGAAATAATCAAATAAAATAAACCCTATAAAATAATGGCAAAAAAAACGAAAAAAAACGCTACCCAGGTAGAGGCAAATGTAGGTGAACTATTTTCGAAATCCGAAAAATTCATTGAAACGTACAAAAATCATATTATAATCACAGTTGCAGTTATTATTCTGGTTGTAGTAGCTATTCTCGGCGTTCGCCAATATTATTTTCTCCCGAAAGAAAAAGAAGCGCAAGCGGCTATTTTCCCGGGCGAAAATTATTTAGCCGCTCAACAATGGGATATGGCGTTGAATGGAGACGGAAAAGATTTCCCTGGTTTTTTAGGCATCATAGAAGATTATGGCATGACTAAAACAGCCAATTTAGCAAAAGCGTATGCCGGAATCTGTTATTACCATTTGAATAAACCGGAAGATGCATTGGAATATTTAAAAAAATATAGCCCGAAAGATAAAATCGTTGCTCCGGCCATACAGGGATTAATAGGTGATTGCAATATAGATTTAGGAAAGATAGAAGAAGGCGTTAAGTATTTCAACATAGCGGCTTCCGAAGCAAATAGCGACGCCCTGAGCCCCATTTACTTGAAAAAAGCCGGAGTTGCTTACGAAAGCATCTTTGATTATGCCAACGCTAAAAAAGCGTATCAAACGATTAAGGACAAATATCCTAATTCGCAGGAAGCAAGTGATATAGATAAATACATCGAACGAGCTGCGTCGTTAATCAAATAATGGCTACCCAATATCAAAATTTATCCGATTACAATCCGGCGGATGTGCCGGACGCCGGCGTAATGCGTTTTGTAATTATTGTTTCCGAATGGAATCCGTTGATTACCGAAAAACTGAAAGAAGGCACTTGTAATACCTTACTTAAATACGGAGCAAAAAATAATAATATCCTTGTGGTTTATGTGCCGGGAAGTTTTGAATTAATATATGCCGCCAGGCGAATCATTGGAAGCGTCAAGCCGGATGCGGTTATTGGAGTAGGATGCATTATCCGCGGCGAAACGCCCCATTTTGATTATGTTTGTTCGGGAGTGACTCAAGGTTTTGCACAATTAAACGCCGAAGGAGATATTCCCTGTATCTTTGGATTTTTAACAACTGATAATCTGCAACAAGCTACCGACCGTTCCGGAGGAATATACGGAAATAAAGGCGATGAATACGCTGTAACGGCAATTAAAATGGCGCATTTGGCTCATACATTCAAATAATTATGCTTACACTGAAAATTATCACAGACAATACGCAAAGCGTCATCGAAAAATTAGCCAAAAAACATTATGATGCCCGATCAATTATCAATGATGTATTAGTAACCGATCAAAAAAGAAAATCTTCACAACAGCAGTTGGATAATAATTTAGCTGAAATAAACCAATTGTCAAGGTCTATCGGACAATGGATGAAGGACGGCGAAAAAGATGCGGCGGAAGCTGCCCGCTCCAAAGTAACTATCCTGAAGGAAAGCGTTAAGCAATTGGAAATTGACATGAAAGAAGCGGAAAAACGATTGGTCGAACTTCTGTGTCAAATACCGAATCTTCCGAGCGATAGTGTCCCGGAAGGTAAAACTGCGGAAGACAATCAGATAGAAAAAACAGGCGGCGTGATTCCTACGTTGTCCGAAGGCGCTCTTCCCCATTGGGAATTAGCTAAGAAATACGATTTGATAGATTTTGAGTTAGGCGTTAAAATCACCGGCGCCGGCTTTCCTGTTTACAAGCAAAAAGGCGCCCGATTGCAGCGCGCTTTGATTAATTTCTTTTTGGATAGCGCCCGTAAAGCAGGATATGTTGAGATTCAGCCGCCATACATGGTCAATGCCGACTCCGGTTATGGAACAGGACAATTGCCCGATAAAGAAGGGCAAATGTATTATGCTACGGTCGATGATTTATATTTGATTCCAACGGCGGAAGTGCCTGTCACCAACATTTACCGCGATGTGATTCTTGAAGAAAAAGACTTGCCGGTCATGAATGCGGCTTATTCGGCTTGTTTCCGCCGCGAAGCCGGCTCCTACGGGAAAGATGTTCGCGGGCTGAACCGTTTGCATCAGTTTGATAAAGTGGAAATCGTGCGGATCGATAAGCCGGAACACTCCTACGCATCGTTGCAGGAGATGGTCGATTATGTGCAGTCGTTAGTGGACGCTTTGGAATTACCCTGGCGCATCCTTCGTCTCTGTGGAGGAGACATGAGTTTTACGTCGGCTCTGACTTTCGATTTTGAAGTATTTTCGGCGGCTCAGGAACGCTGGTTAGAAGTAAGTTCCGTTTCCAACTTTGAAAGTTATCAGGCAAACCGGTTGAAATGCCGTTACCGCGATGAAAATAAAAAGATACAGTTGTGCCACACCTTGAACGGAAGCGCTTTAGCTTTGCCTCGAATCGTAGCGGCTTTACTGGAAAACAATCAAACTCCGGAAGGTATCCGAATTCCTCAAATATTACGACCTTATACCGGATTTGATTGGATTAATTGAAGATCCGATGCAAATTCTGTTCGTTTATTCTACGCAAAAAACAATTGTTCTCCAAAAACCATTGTTGAATCAGGAAGGAATTTATCACGGAATATCTTCCATTGTGGGAGTTCTCAAACAGCGCCGCCACGAATGCCGTTTAGCGGTTCTCGACCGGTCGAACGGGAAACGAAACTTTCAACTGCTGAACCAAATAATCGACCGATTTAAACCTCAAATCATTGCTTTCACCGCCGTATTTTCCGAATATGATTTTATCTGTGAAATAGCGTCCCAAGTAAAAAACCGGTTTCCAGAACTGTTTCTGATTGCCGGAGGCGTTCATATTACGCTGAATCCCGACGAAAAACAGTTGTCGCTGTTCGACGCTATCTGTATTGGAGAAGGAGAAATGCCTATGCTGGAATTAGTTCAGCGTTTGGAAGCTAAGGAACCAATCAGCGATATCCGTAACTTATGGGTGAAAACTCCGGATGGAATTGTGAAGAATCCGGCGCGTCCTTTCCTGCAAAACCTGGATGAATTACCATTTCCCGATCGGGAAATGTGGCAGGAATGGATTTTAGAGTCTCATACCAAGCCGACCATCTTGGTGGGAAGAGGATGTCCGTTTGACTGCACTTATTGTTCCAACCGCTCTTTACGAAAAGCGAGTCCCGGAAAATACGTCCGCATGCGCAGTCCGGAAAATATTCTTTCCGAAATTCGAAGCCTGTATGAAGAATATCCCGATATCAAAGAAATCCATCTGGAAGTAGAGACGATGGTCATTGACCGCGGCTGGTTGGAAAAATTCTGCGGGCAGATGGAAATTTTCGGAAAAGAAACGGGATTCAAAGTTTCTTTCAGCACCAACTTACGCATATTTCCCCGCATGGATGTTGATTTTATTTTCGAGCAATTCAAAAAAGCGAATATTAGGTTGGTTACCGTTGGGTTGGAATCGGGCAGTTACCGGATACGGAAAGAAATCCTGTCGCGGGATTATTCCAATGAACTGGTTCTGAAAGCGGCAGAAGTGGCTAAAAGCTACAGAATATCATTTGCTTTGTTTAATATGGTTGGATTACCTACCGAAACGCCTGCCGAATTTGCCGAAACGCTTCAAATGAACAGACAGATTCAGCCGGCTTTTCATGCAACCTCTATTTTTTTCCCTTATCCGGGAACTCAGATAGCGGAAACATGCAAGCAAATGAATCTTTTGCCGGAATACATCAATACGAAAGACGAAAGGCAGTTGGCTGTCCTTGATTTACCCGGATTTTCCAAAAAACAAATACAAAAGAGTTTTGATTCGTTTCACTATCAAGTCTACCGGAAACAAAAAAGCAAATCCTTTCCCCGCCTCCTGATTTATTATTCCATGTGTTTTCTGGGACATAACTTTTACGCTAACCTGAAAATTGCGCTTATCCGTTTCTTATACCGGACGAAAAATCGAAAGGCGTTATCCCCGCAATGGTTTTCTATTTTTCAAAAGAGTTGAATTAATACTCAAATTCGTAGATTTTATTTCCGTAATTACCGGAATTGATTTGTACCGATATCGGACGGGCTTTACCCGGATCGCCCAACAGGTCTTTCAAGTCGAACGAAAGATAAGAATGTACCGGATAACCGGGAGGATCATTATTTGTATCGTGGGTGAAATACATCCGGAGCGTATCGCTTTCCAAACGGGTGGAATCGGCTAACAACCCGATTTTATGCGTTATTGAATTGTAGTTAAAGTAGAATTGCATATTCAGGTAATGACTTCCCAACCAGACGCTCTCCAATAAAATTGCGTCTTTTGCACTCGATTGAATGACAGTATTATCCGTTAAAGTTATTTTTCCTTGCGGAATCTTTGCCGATCCGTTTACCCGTACATTATATTCTCCGGGATCAGCCGAGAGCAAGGTATAATTTAGCAATACCCTGTCGCCGAAAGCGTAAGTCTTCGAATTTGCATCGGGGGTTACAATAAGCATTTCATTCTTATCGGTCAAAAACTCATTATTATTTTGAGCGGTAACGAGTTCAACATAATAAGTATCCAAACCGTAATCCACTGTTTTATCTTTGCAGGAAAAAAGAAAACCGGCAAAAAGAATGGAAAATAAATATACCTTATTCATAATTCATAATTATTTTTCACCGGATTCGCATACATTTCTTCCATCTTTTCAATAAGGAAAGGAATGTCCTTATCGGGTAAATTGATTTTATCCAATTGCTGTTGAAAATATTGTTCAACGGTCTTTATATCTTCTGGCGTGTATTTCTCCCGAAACAGATTCTTTCCCCCAAGGCGGTCGTATGCAATATAGTTTATCGGAAAGAACTTGTAATTCCGGAAAATCTCCTTATCGACAATTGTTGCCACTTGAAACGCTAATTCATTTTTACTCAGCGAATCGTCTAAATCCATCAAACAGGGGTTAACCGGGTTTCCGATTTGCAAATAAATCCTGCCTTTAAATCCTGTTAATCCGGTTTGCATGTTGAGCAAATCATCTTCCTGCGTCTTTTTGAAATCCGGATCGTCGCGCCGCTGCTGAAATTCTTTGGCTTTCAGATAATCGCAAGGATCGTATTCGTAAGATATGGTAGTCGGCGTCAGATTCAATTCCGACAAACTTTTCAAAAAATTTTTATCGCCTCCCATTGCCAGCATTTTCAAGACGCTTTCCTGGGTACGATCGTTTGAATCCTTTGCCCTGCCTTCGCGTTGAGCAATCCAGACCGATTGATTTTTGTCGCGGATAGTGTAATGGATGTATTTTGAAAGATGGATGGAAGCTTCAAGCATTTGACGCAGAGGCAAATTTCGTCTCACGATAAAACTCTTATTCAGCTGCGAAATATCTTTAATCCAGTCTGTAAATAACAAATTATCTCCGATACCGATTTCAGCCGTTTCATATCCATTCTCCATCAGGTAAACGCACAAAATAGATGCGTCCAAAACGATGTCGCGGTGATTTGAAATATAGGTGTAAGCAACCGTTTTCGATATTTTTTCCAAGCCTTTGATTGTAACTTCAGCTGCCGTCCGGTCGAGTAACGTAAAAACGAACGTTCTGATCACTTCATGCTGAAAACTGCGGCGGCTTGTAAATGATAGCAACAATTTCCTTACCTGCTCCTCATTTTTATCCGGAAATATCGATTGCGCGATCTTTCGAAACTGCTGATTTTTTAGCAACCGTTCAATCACAGGCGTTATTTCATCATCATAGTAGGGACGAATGTCGTCAAATTCCGAATTTCTTTCCATTGTATTATTCTTTATTCAACTCATCTTCAATGATATCAGTAAACACATCCCGTATATTCAAGCCTGCCGATCTGATTTGTTGCGGGATAAAACTTGTAGCAGTCATTCCCGGAGTTGTGTTCACTTCCAGCATATATATTTCATTTTCCGGAGAAATAATATAATCGATGCGAATAATTCCCTTTGCTCCGATCCAGTCATATATTTTGGAAGATAATGTTTGAATTTCTACGGTCATTTGAGGGGAGATGCGGGCGGGCGTTATTTCTTCCGCTCCGCCCGGAGCATATTTTGCATTGAAATCAAAGAATTCGCTTTTACTGACTACTTCCGTTACCGGCAACACCGTTTTTTTGCCGTTGGTTTTATAACATCCGCAAGTGACTTCCGTTCCCGACAAAAAGCGTTCGACCAGCACATCCGTTCCTTCCTGAAAAGCGGTCGTTATTGCCGCTTGCAATTGACCGGCTGAAGTTACTTTCGTTGCGCCGCAACTGGAGCCGCTGTCATTCGGCTTCACAAAAACCGGCAAGCCTAATTTCGATTGAATGACGGCGGAATCCCATCGCTCATTTTTACGGATGAAAACAAATTCGGCCGTTTTTATTCCGAAATTCTTTAAGTAATTGTTGCAAAAATATTTGTTGAATGTCAAAGCGGAAGCTAAAACGCCGCAGGAAGAATACGGGATTCCCGTCAAATCGAAATAACCCTGCAAAAGTCCATTTTCTCCAGGCATTCCATGAATAGTGATATAAGCGAAATCGAAATGAATGATCTGTCCGTCCCGGATGAAAGTAAAATTATTCTTATCAACAGGTATTTCCGTTTTATCATCTTGTCGGACAAACCATTTATCCACAGTTATCAATACAATAAATACTTCGTAACGCTCCGGATCGATAAACGACTGCAAGCCTTTAGCGCTGTTGAGCGAGACGGCAAATTCGGAAGAATAGCCTCCGGCGACGATAGCGACTTTTTTTCTCTTATTCATATATATAATGCCTCCATTTTTCTATCAGTTGACTCATGTCTTCCGGTACGGGACTTTCGAAAAACATTTCCTTTCCGGTCTTTGGGTGGACAAATCCGAGCGTTTGGGCGTGTAAAGCCTGTCGCGGACAAATCTCGAAGCAATTCCTGATAAATTGCCTGTACTTGGCGGTATTGTTTCCCTTCAATATTTCATTTCCTCCGTAGCGTTCATCATTGAATAAGGTATGCCCGATGTATTTTGTATGGACGCGGATTTGGTGCGTTCGTCCGGTTTCCAGCCGGCATTCGATCAGGCTCACATAGCCCAGCCGTTCCATCACGCGATAGTGGGTAACTGCCGGTTTTCCGTTTTCGCCATCCGGGAACACAATCATTTGCATCTTATCTTTGGGATCTCTTCCGATATTTCCTTCGATTCTTCCTTCGTCGTTTTTTACATTTCCCCACACCAAAGCTACATATTTCCGCCGGGTTGTTTTGTTGAAGAACTGGATTCCCAGATTCGTTTTCGCATCGGGATTCTTAGCGACAACCAGCAGTCCGGATGTGTCTTTATCAATCCTGTGTACTAATCCGAGGCGTGGATCGTTGGTTTCAAAATCCGGCTGGTCTTTCAGATGCCAGGCAATGGCGTTCACCAATGTTCCGGCGTAATTGCCGTGACCGGGGTGGACAACTAATCCGGGCGGTTTGTCAACGACCATCACATCGTTGTCTTCGTAAACAATTTGCAGGGGAATGTTTTCGGGAATAATTTCCAGTTCGCGGCGCGGGCGATCCATCACCACCGTAATCACATCGTCGGGCTTAACTTTGTAGTTGGACTTTACCGGTTTATTGTTCGCGCGTATAAATCCTGCGTCGGCTGCTAATTGAATACGGTTTCGCGAAGCGTTTTCAATCCGGTCGGTTAAAAACTTGTCAACGCGTAAAAGACTTTGACCTTTTGTGGCTACAAAACGGAAATGTTCATAAAACTCATCTTCCGAATCTTCGGTAAATTCGGGTTCATCCGGTAAATCCACAATGTCTTCAACCCAATTTTCCATGCGCTTTAGAACCAAGAATCATCCGAACTAACTTCACTGGAATCGACCGGATTATCCAAAGGCATAATATCACTCGATCCGGAGCTTACCAATAATGATAAAGGGGTATCGGCAGGAACGCGCTGTCCCGCTTCTATTGCCACTCCCTTGCTTTCCAATCCCACTACTAAATTAGTGTAAGCGCCGGGAACTATTTTTATTTCGACGCGTTCAAAGCCTAACGAACGAAGACGGGCGAGAGATTGCCGCTGCGAAGAATCTTTTACATCCGGGATTGTAACTAATTGAGGCGAATAGGAAATTATTTTCAGGTAAATTACCCGACCTTTTTTTACCTTCGAACCGACCGGAGGGGTTGTTTCGGCAATGCTTCCCGGAGTTGCATTCTTGAGGTATATCGAATCGACGACTAAATAATTCAGATGCTTACCGGTAAAAAACGGCGCTGCGGCTTCAACCGGTAAGCCCTTTACATCCGGTATTTCAACCGCCTTCCCGTGCTGAGTGTAATAATTCAGCCATGTTAAAACGGTTACCGTTAAGAGAATAGAAACAAGAATCAACCCCAGCAGATTCCTGATGAAAATATTTTTTAGAATTGACCGTTTCTCCATATTATATATACCGATAATTTTAATGTTCAACGAATCTCTTGCAATGCACAAAAGTACGAAAAAGAATTGATACAACATAAAAAGGGAATAACCTTACGATTTATTCCCTTCTATATCAAATTCTACCGATTTTATCCGTTAAATTCGTCGGATACGGTTAGTTTTTTCCGTCCTTTTGCCCTGCGGGAAGCTAATACCCTGCGTCCGTTGGCTGTTTCCATCCGGCTACGGAATCCATGCTTGTTTGCTCTTTTCCGGTTGGAAGGTTGAAATGTCCGCTTCATGACTTTGTATTTATTTGTTTATTTATTTTTTCCTTAAAATCGGGACGCAAAGTTAAGACTTATTCTTCAAATAAACAAATTTTTTCCATAAATTCAGAGATTTCGTATGCGCTTTTTAACTCGGCATGTTTTGAAAATATCTGATTGATTGTTTCTTTCATTTCTTCATTCCACTTATCAGAGGATTGGGTAGGCATGGACGGAATAATCATTTCTTAAAAAATCGATTGAGAACCGGAATCTTAGCCAATGGAAAATCGCGTTTAATGACAACAACTATAAATATAGCAAATAAAACGGTACGGACGAATAGATTTATCCAACGGTAAGGTGTTGTAATAAAGGCAGAAAAAGCGAATAGCAGTAACGCCAGCGCCGAATAAAGTCCTAAAGCGCGCAAGTCGTAAGGTATGCTCAAATATTTCAATCCTACGAAATACGATAGCAGCATAATGACAAAATAACAGGCAAATGCCGACCACACGCTGCCCCAGTAACTGAACTGCGGTACCAGCAGAATGTTTCCCGCAACGATTATCACAGTGCCTATCAATGCAAACCACGCGCCCCATATCGTACGGTCGGTCAGTTTGTACCAAATCGAAAGGTTGAAATAAATACCCTGGAAAATGAACGAAATCAGTACCACAGGGACAATTTTCAATCCAACCCAATATTCGCGTGCAAGAATGATTTTGAAAAGATCAATGTAGAATATCATCCCCAAAAATATCAACCAGGAAAAAATCACAAAATAGGTCATCGCCCGCGAATAGGAATCAAGACTGCTTTTTTCACGTTTCTGGGCGAAAACAAAAGGCTCGTAAGCATAACGAAACGCCTGTGTAAACATCAGCATCACAAGCGCCATTTTCGATGTTGCCCCGTAAATACCGAGCTGCGTGTCGCCATAATGCCCTTTTAATAAAAACGGAAATAAAATCTTGTCTAAAATCTGATTCATAATTCCGGCAATTCCCAGCATTAATAAAGGTAAAGAATATTTTAAAATATCTATTAACAAGGTTTTATTAAATGTCCACCTGACCGAAATAATATAAGGTAACAAGAATAGCGTTTGAATGAATGTAGAAAGAAAATTGGCGACAAACACATACCCCACGCCATAATCCGGATTGTAAAACCACGAAACCGTACCCGGCGCTACCCGCATCAAATAAGGACAAACGATGAAAAACCAGAGATTGAACAAAATATTCAAAACGACGAACAGTATTTTGTAAAAGGCAAAGCGAACCGGCATTTTTTTGTAGCGCAAATAGGCAAACGGAATAGAAGCAAAAGCGTCTATTGCCACAAAAGAACCGATCATCCATATATATTCCGGATGCGCTGCATAGCCGAGCCGGTTGGCTATGGGCTGGGAAAATAGCGCCACTACTACGGCAAACAACAACGAAGTGCTGCCGACCGAAATCATGGATGTGCTGTAAACGCGCAACGGGTTTGGCTCGTTTTCCTTATTGATAAAGCGGAAAAAGCCAGTCTCCATTCCGTAGGTCAAAATCACGAGTAACAATGCAGTCCATGCGTAAAGGTTAGTGACTTGCCCATAGTCGGCGGGACTGGCAAGAACGTGGGTATAAAGAGGCACCAACAGCCAGTTTAGAAATCTTCCTAAAATGCTGCTCACGCCATAGATGGCGGTGTCTTGGGCTAATCGTACTAATTGTCGGGGCATGAAATTGTTTTATGAAATATGCGCAAAGATATATCTTTTTTGTATCTTCGTAAAATATTATCGGAAAACAATTGTCTGCATACATAGAGAATAAAATTAAAACAAAAACGTATGAAGACAGTACATTATTTAAAACATTTGCTCATAGGGCTTGTTGTTATCGCCGCTTTGAGTTTTGTCGTGATGTTGTTATGGAATTGGTTGATTCCATGTATTACAGGATGGTCTGCCGTCAATTATTGGCAATCTATCGGACTATTAGTTCTTAGCCGCATCTTATTGGGAGGATTGGGCAGGCATGGACGGAATAATCATTTTCATCACGGTCGGGGTAACCTTGTCCGTGATAAATGGATAAAAATGTCGCCGGAAGAAAGAAAAGACTTTATTAAGAATTGTAGAAACCGGAGAGAACAAATGAAAGGGGATTGGAACAGACACGGTCGCTTCCGGGATTGGGACGAGTTTTTTGAAGAATCCGGTTCAAATTCTTCTTCAGATAAAGCCAATGAATGAACTCACGGAACGGCAGGATGCCGGAAAATTGATTGCAGAATATCAGCCGCGTCTGAAAGCTTTTATCCGGAAGCGGATTTCTAATCGGGAAGACGCGGAAGATATTCTGCAGGATGTTTTTTATCAATTGACAAAAGCGGTTGCTAATGTATTGAATCCGATTGAACAGGTAGAAGCTTGGCTCTACCGTGTAACACGCAACATGATAATCAATTACTGGACAAAAAAACGCGACGGAGAGTTGCCGGTTTACATAAACGATGATGAAGAGAATATCATGTTGGAAGATTTTTCGGAAATCATGTTCAACGACGAAGTCTCTCCTTCGCCTGAAACGGAATACCTGCATTCGTTGGTTTGGACGGAGTTGGAAAATGCACTTGCAGAATTGCCCCCCGAACAGCGGGAAATATATGAATTGACTGAACTGGATGGTATTCCAATGAAGGAAATCGCTCAAACAACCGGCATTCCGGTCAACACATTACTTTCTCGAAAGCATTATGCCATCCTGCATTTACGTAAACGGATGCGGCAATTGTATGAAGATATTATTTTGTATGTATAGGATAGGAAGAAGTGAAAATTTTTGTACATTTGCAGTAAAGTAGAAAGTAAAAAATTCGTTGCTGCTATGTAGCTTTTATTGTTATTCTACCAATGTGGAGATTCTATGCACTATTATCGGCGCTTTTCGCCGCGCTGACTGCTATCTTGGCTAAAGTCGGCGTGAAAGGCATAAACGGAAATGTGGCAACCGCCATTCGTACGGCTGTCGTTTTATTTTTGGCTTGGGGGATTGTGCTGTTTGCCGGACAGATGAAAGAAATCAAGGATCTGACTAAAACCAATTGGATATTTCTTGCCTTTTCGGGAATTGCTACGGGGCTTTCATGGATTTTCTATTTCAAAGCGCTCGAAACCGGAGACGTTTCAAAAGTAGCGCCCATCGACAAACTGAGCGTCGTATTCGTCATGCTGTTCTCATTCTTATTACTGAAAGAACCGATGGATTTCAAAACCATAGCCGGCGGTTTATTAATTTTAGGCGGCGCACTTATCCTGGTATTATAAGTTTATAATTCTCAATTCTCAATTCTCAATTAAAATATACGCCCGATAATTCGTCTCATCCCTAACCGGACAAAGGCTTAAATAGCCGCTCCGAATGCGTTTGTTTTCGACAATGAGCGGATACGCTCTTTGCAGTTGGATGTGTTTTTGAACAGTCGTTTGCGGATCACGGTCATACTCAATCATAAATTCTCCTTGCGAATCAGGGTGCAGGAATTTTTCAGTCAGCCGTATAGCTAAATACCCCATGTTTTTTCGCATATTAATTTCTACGCAAGGATGCAAGCGGCAGGAACCGCCGGCATTGTATATTAACATATCCACACCGATTGTTCCCCGATAATAAGGCGCATAAATCTTTTGGATCATTGCAGTTGCGATTCTCTGCGTCTGAAATAACAACTCCTTGTCAATGAAACTTATAATTTGTTTTTCCAAGCGCTCCTGACTATCTAAAAAACTCTTTTCATAAGCGCCTTTGGCATTGGTTTGAAAAATCGAATAACCAAGAAATTGCGTTTTTCCTTCAGCTGTAATCTCGAATTGCATGGAAAAATCCAACAGTTTATCCAGCGCTTTTTCAATTGAAATCTGTTTTTGTCTTTTCAACATTCCGGCGAGCAATTGCCTTTCCGATTGCGCCAATTTTGCGGGAGGCAACCAAATCAAACCGCGACCTGAAGAAGAATAAGGCGACTTGATTAAAAGCCGCTCTTGACTTTGGGCAATCTGCCGTTCTACCGCTTCTATATTGGAAACAAATTGCGGAAGGATTTCCCGTTCGATTTCGGGAATAGAATCCAAAAGTCCGGTAAGAAGTTTATGCGAGGCAAATCGGCTTCCCAGAAAGCGAAATTCTTCTTTCCATTGGGGAATGGCAAGCGACAGGTTCCACTGTTCATTTAATTTTTCAAAAAAATAAACGCTATGCGGAGAAATTCCCCATAAATCGACCGTTGTCATTGCGGGCTTGACACGCAATCCTCCGCTCTCCTTAAAATCGGCGGGAGTTACCGGTTTTATCCGAAGGTTTAACGATTTGCAGGAAAGGATAAAATCATCCGGCAGCGGAGTTTCCATAAAAACAAAATCGCCGGCTGACGCATACCAGGCGGGAAGAAACGCCAAATCGGTCTGCATCTTTGCTATGAGCGCCGGTGGTTGATAATGTTTTGAAGCATTCAAAACAGCAATTTCGTGACCGGGATTGAAGTAATGAAGCCTCCCTCCAAAGGATGAACTGTTTCCCTCCTCCCATGCGGGGAGGGGCTGGGTGAAAGGTTTTATCCTAAAAAACCCCGTTTCCCTGTCAAACGTAGCGCCATCGCACCGGAAGAAATTTTCAATGCTGCCGTCCAGCCTTAATTCGTCTGGCGTTCCGATTGTCATCCCGTTTTTCTTATCCATCAGCCAAAGCGTATCTGCTATTTGCAGAGCAAGTTCCACATCGTGTGTAGATAGGAAAATGGTTTTATTCCTGCGGCGGGTTAAATCGAGCAGCAAATGCATAATTTCCACTTTACTTGGAAAATCGAGAAAAGCCGTTGGTTCATCCAGATAGATAAGAGGAGTCTCTTGGGCTAAAGTTTTGGCAATCATCACCTTTTGCCATTCTCCATCGCTCAGTGTCAAAACAGGCCGGTCGGCTAATTCCTCAATCTTTATCCAAGAGATAACTTCTTTGACAACCGATTCGTCGATTGAATTCAACCGTCCCCAAAAGCCGGTGTAGGGACTTCGTCCCAAGCCGATTAATTCGGTGACGGATAAATCGCCCGCATTTGGCCGTTCCGTCAATACTACGCCGATAGTACGGGCTAATTCATTGTCGGAATAAGCGTCGATTGCTTTTCCGAATATCCTGATTTCTCCCGTTAATTGGGATTGAAAGCCTGAAAGCGTTCGTAATAAAGTGGATTTTCCTACACCGTTTGCTCCCAGCAAGCAGGTTAATTCACTGCCGAAAAGGTCGGCGGAAAGATTTTCAATGAGTGGCTTAAAGCTATTTTTTGTTTTGTAGCCGATCGATAAATTGCGGATTTCAACTGTTGAAGACAAGGAGTTATTTTTTGAGCAAATTTTCAATGACATTCATCATCGCGCGAAACGATTTATCAATGTCGATGAGGCCTTGAACAGTGCGGATGGCATGCAATACGGTCGCATGATCCCGCTTCCCTATAATGCTTCCAATGTGGGCATAAGAATAGTTTGTATGCTTTTTACACAAAAACATGGCAATCTGACGCGCTTTAGCTATTTCTTGCTTACGGGATTTGGAATGGAGGTCTTTGAGGTCGATATGAAAATAACCGGTTACCGTGTTTTGTATTTTTTCCGGCGTAATGATTTTATTATCCAGCGAAACGAATTTACTGATCACTTGGCGCGTCAATTCCCAATCGATATCCTTGTTAAAAACCAGGGCATGAGCCACCAAAGCGGTTACAATCCCTTCCAGGTCGCGCACATGGTCTGTAACATTTTCAGCAATGTAATTGATTATTTCTTCCGAAAGATTCAGACCATCCTGTTTAATTTTATAGTGCAGGATTTGCTTTCTCAACTCCAGATCCGGCTTGTGCATCTCGGCGGTCATTCCGCTTTTCATACGGGAAATCATCCGTTCTTCAAGCCCTTGCATTTCAATGGGAGATTTATCGGACGTCAACACCAATTGTTTCCCTAACAGATGTAAATGGTTGAATATATGAAAATAAGCGTTTTGAGTCTTTTCTTTCCCTACAAATTCCTGAATATCATCAATAATTAAAACATCTACGTTCTGATAGAAATTAACAAAATCGTTGAAAGTATTGTTTCTCGACGCATCCGTAAATTGTACCTGAAACAAATGGGAGGAGATATAAATCACTTTTTTCTCCGGATAAAGCTCTCGAATCCGGTTGCCGATAGCATGGCATAAGTGTGTTTTCCCGACGCCGACGCTGCCGTAAACATACAGGGGATTAAATGTTTTACCCGGATCTCTGGCAACCGATTCGCCAACTCCCCGCGCTAATATGTTACTCGATCCTTCAAAGAAATTGTGAAAACATAAGCGTTCGTTCAGATGAGTATGCCACTCCTGAGGCGGCGTGAGCGGATCCGGCGATTTGTTCAATTGGACGGCAGGCTTTCCTCCGGTTACTCTCGGATCGCTCTGAATAGTTGTATGCCCTTTTTTCTCATCGGAGTTATCAACGTATACCCTGTAATAAATAATTACATTTTTCCCTGTTAACCGTGTAAGCGTGGAATGAATCAAATGAGCGTATTGCTCTTCTATGTATTCATAGAAAAAATGGGTGGGAACTTGAATTGTAAAATCATTTCCTTCATATTTAATGGGGACAATCGGACGAAACCATGTACTGTATGCTTTATCATTAACGTTGTCTTTAATAATTTCCAGACATTTATTCCATAAACTTTCTGATTCCACGATGATATAATATTTTTAAATTGCCGAATGGATATATTTTTTCTCTATTTCAGATGCAAATTTTAGAAAAAAAAATCAAATAAAAAAACGTAAATTTACTTGTTTTTTTAATTTATTTGTTAACGCTTGTTTTACAAATCATTAGAGCAAAACACATAATTTACTCAATTTCAGCGTAGTAAAAAAATATCGATAAAATACTACTTATTGTTATGAACGATTTTATGAAATCGATTATTTGTCGCAACAAGTTCTTTTGGTATGTCAAGTATTTTTATTTAGTCTTGTCTGCTGTTTATATCAAATCTAAATAATCTTATTCCCGACACAACAAGAATTATTTTTTACCAAAAACTGAAATATTAATATAACGTTTTGGGTTTGCCTTCACATCAAGAAATAAATTGGAGGCATTGACAATAGTAGTATCTAAATGATCGTACATGGAACGGTCATTGAGAAGAAGTCCCAACGAATTGTCTTTGCTCTTTAATTGTGTCGTCAATTGTTCAAGATTTTGAAAAGTGCTATCGGCGCGGCTTAGCGTAGTCTTCAAATCCATCTGCTTGAGCTGGGAGCTGACTTCCGTAAAGTCGGAAGAAATACGGTTAATGTTCGACGCGATAGGAGGAATACTATCCGATAAAAGCACATTCAATTGACGCGTCGATCGTTCCAGATTTGTAGCTATCGCCGGAAGTTTTTCAATCGTTTGAGAAAGCGCCGGATTATTTACTAAGCGTTGAATCCCTTGTAAAATGGAATCCAAGCGAGGCAACAGGACTTCAAATTGAGGCAGTAAATTGTCGGAAAATTTGTCCATAAGCCCTTTTGCAAAAACCCCGTTAATCGTATCGCCTACTTGATAATACGTGCTGACATATTTATTAAGCACCAGGTTCAGATAGGCTCCGGAAGTTAATCCGGATTTGATTTCCACATGCGAATCGGTTTCAATTCTCATTTTCTTGTCCAAGCTGATTTGAACAATGATATACTTCTGATTTTGAAAATCGTAAGCAATGTCTCTGACAATCCCGACTTTGAACCCATTCACATAAACGGGGCTGGAATTTTGAAGATCGCTGACATCCGGCATTCGCACATAATAAAGGTTTGCCGGTTTAAAAATATTAGCTCCTTTCAAGTAATTTAGACCAAAATAAAGAAGACCTAAACTGATCAAGGTAATAAAGCCAATTACAATTTCTTTACTAAAATATTTTTTCATCTGTTAATTATTTATAGGTATTTTTACTCCATTTTCAAAAGCGACAACAAATGCTCCCTTAAAATCTTTAGCAATTTTTTGCCGCAAACTGTTGATTTCATTCCAATCCGAAGATTCGCCATAAGTGTATTTATAATACTTTCCTTCAACATAATAATCAGCTTTATACCCCTTTAATTCAGGGGATTTATTCGGCAGTTTTGTGATGGAAGCCAGAATTTGTATTTTATAAATCCTGCCGGTGGAGACTTTCTTTTCCGGCGCTGCCGTATTCGCCGCCGCTTGTTCTTTTGGAACCGGTTGCCGGCTTGTATCCGGGAGAACTTTTACCGGCGGTTCAACCTGACTTTCTTTCGTTGAATTATTTTCCTTACGGTCGAATTCTTTTTTATATTCGGTGAAAGCATTGCTAATGGCGCGAGCCAAATTTTTCTGCCCCGTTGAACTCAATAAGTAATTTTCCGATTCCGCATTACTGATATAGTCCAACTCAATCAATATGCGGGGCATGGACGATTCCCTGAGAACCAAGTATCCGGCTTGCTTGACGCCTCGATCTTCCCTGCCGGCTGTATGAACTAATTCCTTTTGAACCATTGAAGCAAAATCGAGGCTCTGCTCGACGTAGAGATTCACCATAAACTCAAAGATAATAGACGATTCTGCCGAGTTCGGATCATATCCTTCATATTTTTGTTCGTAATTATCCTCTAATAAAATGACGGAATTTTCTCTTTTAGCTACTTCCAGATTTTCTGCAATACGAGTAAGTCCAAAAACATACACTTCCGCTCCTTTGATATGGGATTTCCTATTACTCAGCGCATTGGAATGGATCGAAATAAAAAGATTAGCGTTCGATTTATTTGCAATATCCGCCCGTTCGTCCAAGCCGATAAAAACATCTTGCGTGCGGGTGTATACAATTTTCACATCCGGATGCTCGCCCGCAATATATTGCCCTGTCAACTTGGCAACAGACAGATTGATGTTTTTTTCTTTCCCCTTTCTTCCAAGCGCTCCCGTATCTTTTCCTCCATGTCCCGGATCAATAACAAGCACAAACGCATTAGCCGAGAGGGGATATAAAAAAGCAATCCATAAAAATACGGTTAGTATGTGACTCTGCTTTGCCAAAAGATTTATTTTTGTTATTTAGGAGACAAATTTACATGATTATTTTTAAATATTCATAAAATATTACGTTTATTGCAGGAATGCTGCGGGATAAATTGTCTGAATCCTCGAATTCTTTTTATCTTTGTAAGTTTAATTGATGTATGGTACCCATAGAAATTATCAAAAAATATTATCAGGAAGGGACTGAACTATATGACGTTTTGCTTGAGCATAGCTTTTCGGTTGCAGATAAGTCGTTATCTATTGTCCAGATGCATCCTGAAATGAATTTAGACAGGGCGTTTATTCATGAAGCCTCTATGTTGCATGATATTGGAATTTTTAAGACAGATGCTGCGGATATCTATTGCTACGGCGAATTTCCTTACATTTGCCACGGTTATTTGGGGAGCGATCTGATGAAAGAAGAAGGATTTCCTCGCCATGCCCTGGTTTGCGAGCGCCATACCGGTACGGGTTTAAGCATGGAGACTATTATCAGGGAGAATCTCCCGCTTCCTAAACGGGATATGTTGCCGGAAAGTCCGGAAGAACAACTTATTTGCTTTGTCGATAAATTCTTCTCGAAAACGCGTCCTCAAAAGGAAAAATCGATCGATAAGATTAGAAAAAACCTTTCCAAACACGGAGAGGAATCAGTGAAAAAATTTGATAACTGGTGTAAGTTATTTTTAGGTTAAAACAACGACTGAATGGTAAAAATACCCCTTAATGCTTGGATGATGATTCTGTTTCTATTGTTTTTCGCCGGACAAAAAGCAATAGCCCAGGATGTCGTCCCTGACGGACAGGAACCAATCGCTGCCGATTCCATTAGCGCAATTGCAATTGACACGACAAAAATAGCAGGCGATTCAATAGTCGCGCCCAGCGATACTACCAAATCGGATAATATCAACGCCCCTGTTTATATGACGGCGAAAGACTCCATGGTAATGGTCATGGACGAAGGAAACCATCTTTTTCTGTATGGACAAAGCACTGCTAAATACGAAAATTTTTCGCTGGATGCGGAAATAATTAAATTGGACGCCGACAGCAGCAAACTTTATGCTACTTTCGGATTAGATTCGGTAGGGGCTAAATTCGGATTCCCATCTTTCAAAGACGGCGATCAGGAAATGGAAATGGAGGAGGTCTGGTATAATTTCAAAACAAAAAAGAAATATACCCACAATGCCATTACACAACAAGGAGAAGGCTATATTACAGCCGAAACTGCAAAAGGAATGCCGGACAATACATTTTATATGCAAAATGGAAAATATACGACTTGCAACAATCACGAACATCCCCATTTCTATTTTAACATGACAAAAGCAAAATACCGGCCTGGAAAAAGTACCGTAACCGGACCCGTTTATCTGGTAGTGGAAGATGTTCCTTTACCTATTGCTCTCCCTTTCGGTTATTTTCCCGCATCCAAAGACTATGCTTCCGGTATATTGATGCCAACTTACAACGATGATATGGTGCGGGGATTTTCTTTGCGGGACGGCGGCTATTATTTTGCGTTTAACGATTATGTCGATATGGCTCTTACGGGTGAAATATATACCAAAGGCTCGTGGGGATTGACTGCCGTTTCGAATTACATAAAGAAATATAAATACAAAGGAAGCTTAAATGCGAATTATTTAGTTACCATTACGGGTGATAAAGATTCGAAAGGCTTACCTAACTCCGACTACAACAGATCGCGCGATATGAAAATAACATGGAATCACGCGCAGGATGCGAAAGCCAATCCTTACAGTACGTTTTCCGCCTCCATTGATTTTTCAACTTCGTCTTATAACAGGAATAATTATACCACTTCGTTACAGAATATGACGCAAAACACGAAGGCGTCGGCGCTCAGCTATTCGTATCGTTCTCCGACGATTCCGCTTTCAATTAGCGCAGCGGCTTCTATCAATCAGATTTCTCAAGATTCAACCTTATCGGTCTCTTTGCCGGATGTAACTATTTCATTGAGTACTATTTATCCTTTTAAACGGAAAGAGCAGGTAGGTTCCGAACGGTGGTACGAAAAAATCTATTTTAGTTATACGGGAAATATTAAAAACAGTATTACGAATGTAAAAGAAAGTCAGTTCTTAAAGCAAAATGTGATTAAAGATTGGAAAAACGGCATCAAGCATTCCATTCCGATATCGGCTTCATTTAATTTATTGAAATATATAACTATAAGTACTTCTGCTACTTATAATGAAAATTGGTATTTCAACCGTCAGGATTTCGGTTACGATCTCCAAAAGAAAGCAGTTGTTCCGATAGATACGACTTATGGGTTCTACCGGGCATACAGTTATAGCGGACAAGTTTCGTTAAACACCAAATTGTATGGGACATACAAACCCTTACCGTTATTTGGGAAATGGACCAAAGGCATACAAATTCGCCATGTGCTGACTCCCACAATCAGTTTCAGCGGAGCGCCCGATTTTTCTGACCCGAAATACGGAATGTTCACGCATATCAAGATTCCGAATAATCCGGTACCCATACCCTATTCAATTTATCAGAATCAGATATTTTCACCTCCTTTGGCAGGACAGACAGGTATGCTTAACTTTTCGTTAGACAATAATTTGGAGATGAAAGTTCCTATCGCCGAAAGACCTGATTCTTCCCGCAAAGTCAGTCTTATTGACAATCTAAGTTTGGGAATGTCTTACAATTTTTTGGCTGATTCCATGAATTGGTCGAATTTAAATGCCTCAATCCGCCTCAAGATTTTAAAACAATCTCTAAATTTCAGCGGACAATTCGATACCTATACTTATGACGTAAATGGCAACCGGATCAACGTTCCCCGATGGCAGGCAGGAAAGGGAATCGGACGTTTTATGGGAACTTCCGCTTCCTATCCGCTCACATTAAACAATGAAACCTTAAAAAAATTATTTAAGAAAGGAGGCGACAGTTCTGCTAAACCGGGCGGAACGAATGATTCTTCAACCAATCAGGAGGGAACGGACGAAGACGCCGATAATACGGATGAAAATACCGATACAGGCGGAACCGCCGGAGCTGCAACTACCCACAAATCGTTATTGCAATCCCAAAAGCAAGAAGGCAGTTATGATTCCGACGGTTATCTTATTTTTTCGATCCCATGGAATTTATCCATTAATTATACCATCAGTTATGGATATGATTTACAAAATTTTAATAAAAATAAGCGCGAATATCCCTATAAAATCAGCCATACTTTAGGTTTTAACGGGAATATTTCACCTACTAAAAATTGGAAGGTTTCGTTTACTGCCAGTTATGATTTTGCTGTTAGACGCATTGCTAATATGAATTGCTCCATTTCCCGCCAGATGCATTGCTGGTCGATGAGCGCTTCGGTTGTTCCTTTCGGTCCTCTTCAGAATTATATGTTTTCCATAGCCGTTAATTCATCGCTCTTGCAGGACGTCAAATATCAACAAAGCAGCACCGCCCAGAATGCGATGAATTGGGGAAACTGATTTAATTATGAATTATGAATTATAAATTATGAATTAGTCAATTATATAAATGGATGTAAAAATTGAACAGTCGTGGAAAGAGCGGTTAGCTACCGAATTTGAAAAGTCTTATTTTCGGACATTAACAGACTTTGTCAGGCAAGAATATGCCGCCCGTCAGATTTATCCCAAAGGAAGTCAGATTTTCAACGCTTTTGATAAAACGCCTTTTGACCGGATCAAGGTAGTTATTTTAGGGCAAGATCCTTACCATGAACCGGGGCAGGCGCATGGATTATGTTTTTCCGTCAACGACGGCATCGAGCTTCCGCCTTCGCTCCAGAATATTTATAAAGAGTTGGAAGACGATTTAGGCATTCCGCCTAAGGCTTCGGGGAATTTGGAGCGCTGGGCGAAACAGGGCGTTCTGCTGTTGAATGCAACGCTGACCGTTCGCGCGCATCAAGCCGGTTCGCACCAGCAAAAGGGATGGGAAGAATTTACGGACGCTGTCATTCATCGGGTTGCCGAGGAAAAAGAGCATGTCGTTTTTATCCTTTGGGGAGCGTACGCACAGAAAAAAGGAGAATTTATAGATCCGTTCAGACATCGGGTATTGAAATCGGCGCACCCTTCCCCGCTTTCCGCATACCGGGGTTTTTTCGGAAGTAAACCTTTCAGTAAAACCAATCAATACCTCGTTCAAACGGGACAAACTCAGATTGAATGGTGAAACAAAAAAGAACAGCGGTTTCCCATGTTACTTTAGACTCAACTGAATGCGCTTCCGTTCCAAATCAATACCAAGCACTTTAACTTGAACATGTTGATGAATGGAAACTATTTCCGTCGGGTCTGAAACATAGCGATTCGCTAAATTGGAAATGTGAATCAATCCGTTTTCTTTAATTCCAACATCTACGAAACAGCCAAAACGGGTGATGTTGGTGATGATGCCCGGAAGCGCCTGCCCTTCCCGTAAATCGTCGATGGTTTTTACATTCGGATCAAACTCAAATACTTGAATAGCAGCCCGCGGGTCGCGTCCCGGCTTGTCCAACTCCTGCATAATATCCAAAAGCGTCGGCATTCCGGTCTTTTCCGACAAGTATCTATCTAATTGAATCGTATTACGAATGGTTTTATCTCGAATCAAATCGCGGATACAGCATTGCAAATCGCTTGCCATCGCTTCGACTACCGGATAGCTCTCGGGATGCACGGCTGAATTGTCCAATGGGTTTTCCGAATCCGGAATACGGAGAAATCCTGCCGCTTGTTCAAAAGCCTTTTCTCCCAATCGGGGAACTTTCAACAGTTCTCGCCGCGATTTGAACGGACCGTTTTTCGTGCGGTAATTCACAATGTTCTGTGCCAGCGAAGGACCTAATCCGGAAACGTAAGTCAACAAATGTTTACTTGCCGTATTCAAATTTACCCCTACCTGATTAACGCAATTCTCTACCGTTTGATCCAGGGAGTTTTTCAATTCACTTTGATTCACATCGTGCTGATACTGTCCTACTCCGATGGATTTCGGATCGATTTTCACCAATTCGGCTAAGGGATCCAACAACCGCCGTCCGATGCTGATTGCGCCGCGAACCGTCACGTCGTATTCCGGAAATTCTTCCCGCGCGATGGGCGATGCCGAATAAACCGAAGCGCCGTCTTCGCTGACGGAGAAAACCTGCAATTCATGGTCGTAGCTTATATTTGTAACAAATTGTTCGGTTTCTCTGCCTGCCGTTCCGTTTCCTATGGCTATTGCCTCTATATCGTAGGCATTTACTAAAGAAACAATTTTTGTTATCGCTTTATATTTTTCTTTTTGAGGAGGATGCGGGTAAATAGTTTCGTTATGAAGCAAATTGCCTTGCGCGTCGAGACAAACGATTTTACAGCCGGTGCGAAATCCGGGATCGATTCCAAGCACGCGCTTTTGACCCAAAGGAGGCGCTAAAAGCAGTTGCCGCAGATTCTCGGCAAAAACTTTTATGGCTTGCACATCGGCTTTTTCTTTGGATAGCGCGGCAAATTCCGTTTCAATCGCCGGTTTCAACAAACGCTTGAAACTGTCTTTCACAGCAATTTTCACTTGTTCGGACGAGGGCGTACTTCCTTTCACAAACCGCCGGTTAAGTGTTTCGATGCAACGCTCGTCCTCCGGCGTGATGCTTACGCGCAAAATTCCTTCCGATTCTCCCCGCCGCATAGCCAGCAACCGGTGGGAAGAACAACGGGACAAGGGTTCTTTGAAATCGAAATAGTCACGGAACTTTGCGCCTTCTTCCTCTTTGCCTTTCACGAGCTTGGAAGAAATTACCGCTTCCCGGTTAAAGATATTCCGGATGGTATTCCGGGCAGATTCGTTTTCATTGACCCATTCGGCGATGATGTCGCGAGCGCCTTGCAAGGCTTCGTCTGCATCGCTAACTTCCTTGTTGACAAATCGTCCGGCTTTATCGTAA
>Ga0123354_10001800_pt1 | contig 27035 bp, 17 predicted proteins | sample TergutLab28metaG_2_FD_97872 | JGI IMG/M metagenome (GOLD analysis project Ga0123354, IMG submission 97872) | Labiotermes labralis P4 segment gut microbial communities from Petit-Saut dam, French Guiana - Lab288 P4 | ecosystem: Host-associated > Arthropoda: Insects > Digestive system > Gut ...
GTGTAGAGATCTCTACATACGCATGTAGTTGTTTCCATCACAGTCATTAAATACACCTCAGTGATTAAGTTGTGTTTGACTACATACCTTCTCCTAGATCCTTTCACTTTACCTCATAAATTGTACGATTTTCAAAAATTGGTTTTGAACACAAAATATTGGTTTCTATTTTCCCTACAACGCTCTGCTGAAACGTTTTTTTTTATTTTAGTCAGAATAGTGTGAGATGTGATTAAAAATATATACTTGTCTTCATGTTAACAAATGTCTTGTTTGTTCTACTTTAACAGAAATTGAATATTCTGTATATACTTTCGAAAAATGATTAAATAACAAATTTCATGAAAATACCTCCAATTGTATAGAAGCTGTTACAATCGGACAGACATGACATACCTAATAGCCGTTTTTCTCAGTTCTTCTGACGGGTCTATATGAGCCATTATAGCACTGTAGAACAATAAAACTTCGTCCTTATGAAATCTTTGAGTGCGAAGTATGGTGTGAAAATTTATCAAATAAATATTTGGTACATAAAGGCTCTTCTTGTGAGAAATTTTACTGAAATATCTTTTCTTTGCTAAACACTGTGCTCTAAGTTATTTTACCAAATAATATTCCGCTAACTTTGAAAAAAGTTTTCAGAGATCTTCTTTTCGCTCAAAGCAATAACACAAAGTTTCCCAAGTTCTAAACTGCGAAGGCGAGCTTCAAATGCAGCCTTCTAATTTGTGGCAAGGACCAACAAATTGTCTTTTACAATTTTTCATAATCCAACTTGTCAGAAAATTTCGCGTCCACGCTCAAGCCCACATTTATCCAAAATTTAACCTCTCAAATTGCGTACTGTTATTACAAGACGGAAGTGCAGTTCAAGCAGTGGAATATTCTAACCAATCCTAACACGTTTATATTCTTTACATAATGCAGCTCGTATTCCTCCCCAAGCCTCCGCTTTTCTCCTATTCACCTGCTAATTTCCTTACTCTTCTCTTCTTGATTCTCCAAAGGACTGACCAAAATGTTGTTGTTTACATCTCCGTTAATAGGACTAAATACATAGAACAGCTTCGTTTTGGCAACCCAAAAACTAGAAGCGTCTCTCAATAATCTTCTTTTGAAACCTGCAAGTTCATCGTCCTTTTCAAAACAAACCCTCCTCCGTCCCTAAACTAAACTACATGCATGTGGTTCGCCATTTCTGGATATTCATTATAATATCATTATCCGCTCTAATTGTCCAATATCATTTCTATTTTTCAGGTTTTCCAACTAAACATCTCTAACCTTTTCTGAAATCGCTCTTGTCTATCTAAATTACCCTTCCTGATATTTTCATTCTAACTGCGTTATATTAATATTTCACCTTTACCAAAGTGATTATTGTCTCTCATCTCCTTTAATGAAAACCCCAAATTTTACTTCCGTAAACAAACGTCAATAAACGTAGGCTTAAAATTAAATTCATCCACAATTATACCTATCTTAAGTTCTTCACAAAATGGAATAATGTTTTTCAAAATTCAGGTCACTTTTAATTAGTGTCTTGAAATAATTCTCAGTTAGCCCAGAGACAAACGTTGTATGTTAAACATTGCGAAAAAGTGATCATTTTACATTTTTCAGAAAACATTTCAACGCACTATGCAAACGTGTTGAAAGACACATCTGAAAAGAATATTAAACAATATTCACTGCTCTGAGTGTGTCCGTACGTATTGTGTAACTGAGTAACAGGACGTTATTTGAAGTTGTGAACGAAATATATCTTAGAAATTGTTCAGTAATATTTTAATTACAGACCGTAAATATATCGAATGAGAAGGTAAAACACAATTTCTTTCGAAAGTCACTGTCAATACCAAATTAACCTACATCCGTGCAGAACTATATAGGCTGAAATTTTCTTAATGGCGGATATAAAGGCTGTCCTATATTTTTCCAGAAAAACGAGAGTAGTAACACTTATATATTTATATATATACAGTTTTAGCAGAGTCTGTGTTAATTAAATGATTAAAAACGAACTAATTATTGCCTCCAAAATTTCAGTTCTTGAAAACAAAATTCTGAAAAACCGCAATACAAAAATTAAAAAATATCGTGCCAAATTCTTATAAAGTTATTTTAAACGTATGATCATATATATCTATATATATCTGTGTGTGTTTGTACCTACCTGACTTAGGAAAATAAACAAGGAAACATCCAAGTAATCACAGCATTATCAATATTGGCTTCAACTCTTTGTGTAAAGCTTCGGCATTGTCTTTTCCAACAATTTATTATATGACGTTTTTCCTGTAAAGCCAGCAAGCAACACATTTTCATTTATTTGTGCAACTGTTTTAATACTTCTGCTATAATTAAATTCTACCTTACGGTCAATTTTGCCTTTGGATTTAATATTTCTCCTCACAAATAAATTTTCATGTGTTGATTTCATATTCTACTTTCCAGTCCTTCAGCTTGCACAACGACACTTACTGGATACTGATACACTGAAGGTAAATTCCGTCACAATGAGATGTTTCGGTAAACTACGTACACCTTCTGTATGCATCATAAATTGATCTCAGTTTCAAAGCAATTAATGTATTAGACACGTAATTGGATAGCGATATGAATCGAGCAGGGCGATATCATTAAGCATAATTATCTGATTAATTTGTTTTTCCGTTCACTTAGCTGGGTTAGTAATTTCTCTGAACATTTACTTTCATTTTTATCATATAAACAATCTCTTTCTTTCTTCCTTTCATTCTGTCTTTATTTTCTGCTTGCTTTCTGTTTCTTATCATATTTACGTTTGATCACCTAATTGGTTGCGGTACACACAGTAGTTTACATTTATTCACAATTTAAATTTCACTTTGTTTCTCGTAGCTCTTTAAAGTGTTGACATGTATTTAGGTATTAATTATTTAAAGAATGTTATTAGCTACATGGATTATGGGATTTTACGTTCAAAATCATCATATTTTGTCCATAGATTACATTTGTTCCTGTCATAATATTTCTCGCATAAAAGAAGTCTACTAGCTTCTTTGACATTCAGAAGACCATGCATCGTGATATATTCTTATAGTAAAAGTCAAGAAATAGTGCACCTTTTTGGCTTTTATTATAAGAATCTACTAGCTTCCTATTTTAAACGTATGATCATATATCTGTGTGTGTTTGTACTTACCCGACTTAGAAAAATAAACAGGGAAACATCCAAGCAAACGTAACATAATTAATAGTGGCTTCAACTCTTTGTACAAAGATCCTGCATGTCTTTCTCCAACAATTTATCATTCGACGATTTTCCAGTCATGCCAGCGAGCAATATATTTTCATTTATTTGTGCAACTGTTTTAACGCTTCTGTTATATTTGGATTCTATATCAAGGTAAAATTTGTCTTTGGTTTGAATAGTTCTCCTCACAAATAACTTTCTGTGTTTTGAATTCTTTTTTTTTCGGTGAGTGTTAGAATAATTTCCAGTCTTTCAGCTTGCACAGCGACACTTACTGTATACTGATACACTGAGGATAAATTCCGTCACAATGAAGTGTTTCGAAAAACTACGTACACCTTCTGCATACATCATAAATTGATTTCATTTTCAAAGCTGTTAATGTATTAGACACGTAAATGCGTAACGATATGAATCGAGCAGGGCAATATGATTATTTATAGCTACCTGCTAATTTTTTTTTTCATTCTCTTAGTTGGGTTAGTAATTTATCAATATATCTAATTTCATTCTTATCATATAAAACAATCTTCTTTCCTTAGTTCTTTCTGTCTTTATTTTCTGCTTGCTTTCTTCTTCTTATCTTATTTATTTTTGACCATCCAAATTGCTGCGATGCACACAACAATTTACATTTTATCACTGTCTAAGTTTCACTGTCGTTTTATCGTATCTCTTTAACACGTCCGCAACGATTTAAGCTTAAACAGTTTAAAGCAAAATTTTAGCTATAGGCATTATGGGATTTAACATTCAAGATCTCCATATTTTGTCCATAGATTGCCTTTGTTTTTTTCATCCGATTTCTGAAAAAATGAAGTCTACTAACTTCCTCTTTGAAATGAGTTCTTTTTTATTCTGTAAAAGTAATATTCACCCTATAGCAGACCACGAAGTACAGGAGGTGGAGTAGAGGTATAGCTCTATCTTTCTTTAACTTCGGCGCATTTTTACTTATTAACTTAATTGTAAATAATTATCTGTTTAGGTGAAATTAACATAAATATGCCAAGTATCGTAAGGCTAAATATATCTGCAACATGAATATTATTCTGCTGGAGAAAAATACAATGACAATCTCTCGAAATATTCAGAAAATTCGATGATTGTTGAACAAGTCCGTGAGATGACATGTATGGCCAGGTTTGTAGCATGCACTGCATCTGAGAGTAAGGTAAAACCCATAAAGTTCTACATTGTGAAGTGCCAAGCAAGACAGACTCACACTCTGCATAACTCTGCACCATAAACAATTAGGCTATTCAAATCATAGTATAGTATATAGGCCTTAAACTGAAGGCAGGTGAAGATGATTCACACCGACTTAACCTACAAGGGCAGTAATGTGCCTGTCAAGAGCCGAAAAAAATGCTTCTGTTTTGAATAGGCTTGATCAATTAAGCGATCCGTTTTAGGCGGATCCAATAACGAAGAATGCGGTTCAGTACCAAGATATATTCCCTTACTATGAACGGACCCTAAGTGGACTGTGAGTCAACAGAGTGTGGACAACGGGCCTATTGAAATCCAGTGTTGTCAGATGCTCAACAAACATAAACATAAACCTCGTAACGACACTGACACTACACAGACGTTTGGAGGATCAACAGCCTTGAAGAGCAAACACGATGAATGTAACAAAATTTTTACGAAACCTGCAGAAATAAGAAGAAAATGGCCACATCGACACGGCGTCTGAAGTTGTGATAGGACCAGACGTCAGCAGGTCTGAAGGAGTGCTACAGTAGCAGGACCTCCTGCGTAATGCTGCGAGCAGTTTGGATGGTAACTGAAACTGTAAGAATGAACTGTGCGCAAGACTAAATATCAGCTTTCGTAACTAAGGCAGAGTTAATCATTTGAAGCAAAAGGCCATTCCGTTCACCGGGATCTGAGCATTAAAATGTAAGGTAAAATGTTCCCGTTACAGGCCGGGTGTGGCTCAGAGGGTGGGTAGAGGTACGCGTATAGCTCTACTCTTCCATGATCGCGGTACTAGAAGGGGGTGAGTGGTCAGCAGCACGCCCCGGCCGCACTTTACCCCCGGGAAAAACCCGGTACCCATTTTACAGAAGGCTGGGTGGGCCTCAGGGCCGGTCTGGACGGGCGGATAATCTCGTCCCCGCCGGCATTCGATCGCGGACCGTCCAGTCCGTAGTCAGTCGTTATACCTGATCAGTCGTTATTCCTGCATCTGAACATTACTGCACTTAATGAAAACGGCACTCTATAAGAGGACTGGAAAAAAATATTTTTAATTCAAAAATAGACGTGTGTTGTTTCGCTGACACATAAATTCCTTGCGTTATTCTGCACTCCAAAATATCGCTGTTTTCGAATTTATCATCAGGAACGGAATGAAGTTGAACTCATGTTGCAATTAGAGATGGAATACTTCGGAAATACGGAGACCCACAAACTGCTGTGTCAATGAAAGGAACAGGGATCTGTAAAAGGACTGGAAAGTGTGACATGTTTCATTTAGCTGTGTTCGTTCCAAAATTAATGGTCGCAGAAATGCTGATATTGCGCTGCTCTTATGATTTAGAAGTAAGTCTACTCTGGCAGAGATCTGAAAGCACAAAAATTATGTTTGTACACAAAACACTTCCGTTTGTACAGCTGAATTTCAAAGTTTGAAAATTTTATATTTTCGGTACATTTGACTTTAATTTCACCTCCAAGCTGGTGACTTTTTCCCCAACAAATTGTGGTCCAGGGAATTATCCGGTTGCCAGAAGTTCCTGTAATTCTGTCCCAGATCGCCTGCCATTTATGTTAGATTATTGTGTTTTGTTATATTTGTTAGACTTTTTTCAACTTGCAAAAAAATTCACATATTGTAACGGTTTGAAATCTAGCCTCCAGATTACTCTAGTAACGTAGGCCATAATACTTGCCCGAACAGAGCGCAAAACGGTGTCACGAACTGCAAAAACGAAAGTAAACTAAGGGAAAAATAACAATTTACGGATCGCATGGGATCAAAATTCAAGAGTATTATCTCACGACAGTTGATTCAAATGAATAAATGTCAGTAAAATATCACTAAATATAATCGGTAAAATAAAGTGTAAAAGCAAACAGCATTCTTAGTACTCGGGTCTTCAAATGTTTGACTTTGTTTTGTTCGATAAATGACTTCCGGCGTTTCGAAAGATTCTCGTGCCTTCGAAGATACGGGAATGAATCACACAACGACACAGCATCACACCTCAGAAGTTAGGCATTAGCAATATTACCGCAGTGAGAAACTGTGGATGCATTGTTGCAACAATTCCTTGCGATCGCAACACAACAATTAAAATCCGTAATTATAGGTACTCTCAATTTTGTAGCTCCTGCGTGTGTTACACCTACCAGCATAATGATCCAAAGTGTTGTCCTTCCTAACTTGCTGCATGACATTGACTGAATATGGTAAAGATAATAAAATCAGATGTTAAGTTACTGTACATACTGGACACACACAGACACCCTTAAACTGGTAAAGGCAGAGATAATATTTGCAATAAAATAAATTTTAAACTTTATTTCATTGCGGGTCTGCTGAAAAATATCCAAGTATTATACTATACATTGCTGGTATTTAATTCTTTATGTAAGATCGCGTCTTATTCTTTTCTTACTTACGTCAGAAATATTTACGAATTAACGGAAGCGACCCAAGGACCCGGGATGGTGGCTAATCTACTGGCTCAAAGCTCCGGATTTCGAATTCTGGCAGAGACATTATATGTCTAAAGCTCTGCATTGTTCAGAATGACCCTGCACCCAACACAAATTATTGGGTGCATTTTCTCAAGACATGTGTAATGTCAGCCTAATTATATTTCTGATTAACTAATAACTCCACGAACGGACCATTACTCAACATACTCTGACACACAAGACACAGGAACGTCACAACAACAGGGTGAACCCAATGATAATGTACATTCACATGCCAGAAACATGTCTAAATTGATTTCGATTGATATAAGTGTCTATATATGCTTATAGACAGGGTGTTTTCTCAGGATTATGTAACAGATCTTTCATTAATTGTCTCCATTTTCACTTATTTTACCCCATAATTACAAACACTACTCAACACTTTAAAGCACAATGGAGACTAATATCTATCACAGTCTGTACAATTCAAAGTTCTCTGCATTTTATCCACGAGGTTCATTCATGTGCTTCATATAATTCTAACAAAAACCGTCAATTGCTTTTCTAAATACCATTAAAAGATTTATCTTTGTAATATAGTTGGATAGGTGCTTCTGTGAAGTAATAACACGGTTGGTTTCTCATATTTGTTTTAAAAAAAAACCCTGCTTCAGTGTTATAGCGCAACTCCATTAAATCCCTTCCAGCAAATCTGCAAATTACAAATAAAAAGTTCCACGCCAGAATTCCCCACTTACAATAGAACCTACACGCCGCAGCCTGCAGTATCTGCTAGATTTTGTTAAGGGTCTTATAAATATTTCCGAATGATTTCTGCTGATTTTTCTACCCACAAATTCTTTCGGTCTCTCCAAATATTCTCTCCATGTGTGCAACAAATTTTGCTCCAATGTATATATAAGAAAATTGTAGAACATTATTTCAAGTAGGCCACAACCACATCCTTCAAAGTATCCTTCATTTAATTATTCACAAACAGCCCCAGTATTTTTATCTACAAAATCTGAGCTCTTAGAAACGTACTGAATGACAATACGATTTAGCGGTGCCCCACTTAATGATGGTGCAGACAACCAAGGCAACATGGTGTCGGGGACTGATTAAGAAAATACGAGGGTGTAGGAATGGTGAGGTGCTGATGAAAGGGAAAAATTTACTCGTTTAAAAAACTGAGAAAAAGCAACTTTTATAAAACCACTTTATTTTCACACAATGAAATCAAAACAACAGCTGTGCATGTTGACAGGAACCAGCTTTTCCCATTTTTTACGGACATTCGAAAATATGCACTAACACAGGCCACAAACTGGTGCGCTTTGTTTGTGGTAAAAGTCTGCTGGCGATATATAAGGGTAAGTTTCCTTGACACTCTAAAATGCCAGATAAAGTTTGAAGAAGGGCATAAAGAAGAGAAGGCCATTCCATTACCTTTACCATGCCGCTCATTGCCGCTCTACAATTGGTCAGAATGTGTAGATTTTTCGATTTGCCCCCAAAAAGCCTGTTCTGTCACATGTGTAGCGGCTCTCTGAGAAAGAAACAACTGCCACTTACAGCATGCTGATGCTCGCATAGTATTGGTGATCGTGTTGGTAATTATTATTATTATTATTATGAAATGACGATAATGAAAATAGATTGTGCAGTTTCCTCGGTCACATAATACATACCACATCCAAACTTAATGTGACTCAGTTCGTCACATTTCTGTTGCAGACATTTTGCGATTTGTCAGACTGATCGAACTGCAGCAGGACTATCATGTATGTCACAATAGTAGACGCATACTGAAACAGAGAAAACAATACCGCATGCAGCATTAGGACGTACGGTTTGTTGAAATATTAGTAAAATAACTTAAGATAAAGGGCACAAAGCATGATAACTCTGTCAGAGCTATAAGCTACGATACACATCGTTAAAGTTGCTTTTATATTACAGTGTAATTTTAAATTAGTAAATTTTGCATTTTCCAGTATAGTGTATTTATTTGTTTCATGTCTTGTCACGTTGTTTTATGCGCGTTCGAAAAAATGCGTGAAGCTACTATTAGCTTCGTCATGTCTGTCCGTCTGTCCTTCCGACTGCTCACATGTAACAACTTTGCTCCCACGGGACGGATTTTCCTGAAATTTGGTATTTGACTATTTTTGGAAAAATGCAAGAAAATTCAATTATCATAAAAATCGCACAAAAATAACAGGCACTTTGCATGAACACCAATATATATTTGATAACATCTAGCTCAGTTCGGCTTAGAATGCGAAATGCATCAGACAAACGTTGTAGAGGAAATCAAAACACACATTTTGTGTCCAAAAACTGTTTTTTTCGAAAATCGTGCCTTTTATGAAATGTAGTCGAAAAATACTTTAGGGATGGGCTGGCCATAGACGACAATATGGTGCATGCGAATTGCACGCTGTATAACTAAGGCGACACGCAATCTCACAATGTGTATTACTTATTGCTTTTCCGCTGCAATAATTGCAACAAGAATGTACTTGAATATTACGTTATACACACATTGCCTGTCTTGTCAAGTTTTCTTAGGTTATATATATTCTGCTGTGTGTACTCCCTGATAATGGCGGTTGGCGAACGCAACGTGAGGGAGGAAATAAGGAATTGTATCTCTAAATATGTTGTAACTGCAATTATTGGTTTATTAAAGAATATGATAAAACTTACTGGATGGAATGTGATAATCATGGATATTAGCTTGATAGATTTATGGAATCCAATTGTAAAACGTCTGATATTTAGGACGAGTTACGTGCGAAGCTATTTATCCTCACAAACAAAGGCTGTGTTCTGAATCCATAGCAAGTGTGCAATTACAGCTTACGTTCTGTTCCGAAAGACCGTGAGTCATTATTCTCTGGAATAATACTAAAAAAATTAGCCTGCATGGAACAAAGCAACTAATTATTATAAATATGCATAAGAATTTCAGTGTACAGATATCCCTCTGTACAACAATATTCTTATTCTATTGCACAAGTTTCCTTTCCTGCTGTTTTTAAAGCTGATCGCAGGTTTTCCAAGATTAGAATTCTAACGTAGAAGATAGAAGATCCGATGGATGTTGATAAAGATTATTAATGTGAATTTGTTCTGTAAATTAGGAAGAAGCTGCCAGCAGTTTTTGTTTAGTGTCTGATGTGTGAAAAGAGCACTAGTAATTTGTTTATAGAAAATATCTGTGATTGGAACTTTCTCATTTGATGATCGCAATTGCGCAACAATTGTGTTGTGAATCAGGTACAACTATCTGTTTTTAAGTATAATTTTAGGAAAACACCAAACTTAAAAAACATTCTGTTCCTTAATCCTGCTTATCGTTGTCTATTTCCTAGTAAAAACTTTGTTTTTATTAATGGTGTTCTGTGTTCGAATTTGAACTGATCGTAATAACGTCGCACTATCCTGTAATACAAAGACGTTATATTTAACGGATCAGTCGTAATGATTTTTTAATTGGTACTGTTAAAAAAAATCATACGGTTTGTACCAAAGGATAACATATAAGTTGTCGTTATAATTTTCGTTTTAACGGGTTACTCAGTACAGAATATCGTGTGGGCATAAATGGAGTGTTTAATCTCGTACGTTGGCACTCTCGGAAGTAAAACTTCTGAAGTCTCCAGTACTCCTAGTTTCTAACCGTCCATCAATAAGAGCACTCTGACAGAAATGTGAGAAAATGTTCCAGTGCAATGTAATAATCTATCGAGTCGAAATGGCTCTAATCCACCTCCCCAAACTTGTAAGCTAATCGTAACGCTGTTACGAAGCAGAACCGAAAGAACCTGTTCCTTACAGCACTCCAGTTCCTTTGTAAGATTACTTACCGCTCTGAACATTCCCCTGTCAACATTCGCAAAGCCAGCTACAGACACTACAGGGGGATACAAAACCATTGTCTCCAAGAACATATTCACCTGCAAAGAGAATCACCTGACAATTAAGTTATAATTTTATTGTCAATAAATTTGAAACAAGGAGCAATTCGTAAATATTTTAGTGGCAGAGCACGTAGCACGAATTGCGATAAAAGCGAAACTGTATACATTAACCATTAATTTTATGGATAACCTGTCAATAAAACAATAATCTGTTGCTTCCTAGGAACGGATATATTCAAGGTAGTATGGACATAAAACGGTGCAAAATTTGCGGAATGTGGAAATATATCTGTGCCAAATAATGGCACCCAAATCCCGCTGTGTCTATCATTCTCCGTCTTGCTCACCTCCCGAGATGTATCGTGTCTGACTTCTAATGGCTCTATAAGCTGCAGTTCGTTCCGAATTTCTACACCGACCTGAAAGTAAAACACAAAGAGACACTGTCAACAACATCGTGGCCGTGAAGTTGTGATGATGTGGAGACTTAAATGACGGAGGGGGCCTTGTAAGTAGTAACAAATCACAAAAAAAAAATCAGCTACGTTTCGGCAATCATTTGTTCAAGATGGTTTCCATAAACTCACTAAATTTGAAAGAGTTGTGATAGTGTACAAATTTTAGCGACCAGTTACCGGCTGGGCTGTCAGAGGCTCTAATCGCGGTAGAAGCAAGAAATTTTCTGCTGTCAAAAAATTTTCCATACCAAGTCTGGGTCCAAGGAAACTCCTACTAAATGGGCGCTGGGTCTGTTTCCCGACGACAAAAAGGCCGGGGCATGAATTTGACCACTGAGCTCCATCTAGTACCGGGGTTAAGAATAAGTGGATGCAGACTAGTCTTATTAGATTTAAGACGTCAATATAGCTAACTTTCCATTATCTAACTTTCAAACTCCTCGTCCTGATTGAAGACTATATTGTAAGCAAGTTTCACTTAAAGGTTTACACAGAGAAAATGGCAAACGAAATAAACCTCTCTCTCAAGTTCCATTTCAGGTGGCCAAACTTTAGGCTACAGTGACACTTTTATTGTTCTGGTTTTTGACGCCAAGTGGTCTAGTTAGAACTGTAACAAGAGAAAATGACGCACTTACCCGGGATAAAGTAAATTTAGGGGTGAGAAATTAAACAGTAAAAAATTTAAATTATGATATGTAGACCTATTACACTTACATATTTTATATATTACGTCACCATCATCATCCGTCACGATTTTTGCTTTAAGAGATCTGAATTCTGCATTAAATTACAATATTTTTATATTTTGAGAGATTTAGGAATGCGTTAGATTAGCTTCTCCTAGGCACAAGGAAACTTAGTTACGGTTCTTACTGTATTTGGAGAATGCCATTTCCCGGTGTGGAACATTCATGCTTAGTACGTGGAGGCAATATTTTGTTCCGAAACTTCGTGACTAGCATGGTAGACGGTAACATAAACGAAAAGCACCATACATATCTTCACATAAAATCTTCTGATATCTTACAGTGTTAGCAAAGTAGTGAGCATGGTTGCAGAAGTGGAACAACGTTGCGGAATATAATAGACTGAAAGGGCCCAAGCTAATATCTCTCCAAATATTTAGTGTCTTGACGTTCATTCCGGACAGCCACACATAAAGCATCACGATGATCATGAACAGCAGCTGCAGTATGTTCACACAGAACAACTTGCTGAACATGCAGCCTGAAAAATGACAGAAACTCATTTCCTTAATTTTATGCATTTTAACTTTTTTATTGAAAATAAATATTAATCATTGAATATATTCTTAAGTGTAATGCTGTGCCGCCCTAATTATTATAGTGTCACCACATCTTTGTGTCATTTGCTGGCCTCAGATCCTTCTAGGTACTAAAACTTAACATTCCACGGCAAGGTTCAGCTGGACACATCCACAAATTCGCCATAATTTTGCATCAACACCGTCAGAGATATCCTCAAAAAATTTCATTCCTCCTACCTCAGTCACTTCGCTGTAGCTACTACTTAAGCAGGCTAGTTCTGGCATCTCCACCGCTCTGATTGCACAAATACACTGATCTACGCACATACGACTTTGCGCAACCTCCTGATTTGTGACATCAGCAAAGTCTCGCTAAAGTCATCTGCACTTGAAGCTGGAGATTTTGTGAAATTAATCCTATTTTACCCACGCTAGGCCTTACGGGTCACTCTATGACGGGAAAACAAATGTACTCTTTACCCCCTAACTGTAAGAAGGACGTGGACCAGCGGACATAAATTCTACACCCTCGTGTTTCATATTATATTAGTGCTACAAATCAATCCCCATCGCAATCATCATGTCCCGCACCACCATCAGTCTTCAGATCCCAGTGTCATCATCATCATCATCCACACTATCACTAAAATACCGATCAAACGCCATTGCAATGATCAGCAACATCATCATCACCACCTTATCAAAAATAAAGTCGCCATTACCATCATCATCATCATCATCATCATCACCCTCATCATCGCATCCCCACAAACGTCACCACCCTGATCACCACATACATCATCTTCATCATCGTCATCGTCTTTGTCAACGTTATCATCAAAACCACCACCATCGCTGCCACCACTATCTTCATCATTTACTCTTTTTCCTGTCTTTATACCATCACCTTCAAGTGTAAATAACTAATTGTGCATAATTTCTGGTAGTTTTCAAAGTAATTCCAATTTTTTTAATTATTCCTGAACACCAATAATTTGTCTGCCATTTTCCAAAGACTGCTGCCTGTTGGCGTTACTTCTTTTAGGTTCGGAAATCACAGGCTCCTAGTCAGTAGAACTCCTCTGGACGTGTGATCAGCTCGTCTCAGAGACTCCCTGTCTGACAACACACAACACCCACAACAGACAGATTTCCACCCGGTGTGATTCGAACCTTCAAATTTAGTAAAGGACCTACCGAAAATATGAGCTTAGTTAACATTTCAATTTCTGGTGTTTACTTTACGTACCACCATGTTTAATATCAAAAAATTCTACCTGGTGCTGACGTTGCTTTGACGTGTTTTGTACCTATCTTAGAACGCAATTTGACGTTAGACTTAAAAGGCTGTTTTTTATAATCGAGGTTGAAAATATTTTCTGCGCGGTACGCATTGAGTATTTACATAAACAGGCACATTGTGTTTTTAGGATGGAAAGAGAAATATATTTCTAACACAAACCTATCTGTGAAACAAGCTGACTCCATCGCAGCCAGAGGATCCTGTATTTTCTTAGGAGTTCCGGTGAGAGATTCTCGTGGTTCACGTCACGCTGTAAAGACAGAAATTGTGAGATTAGTTTGGTATTTTTAAAATAGAATGATCCTTGTTTTATCTGTTCTGGGATATGACTGTAGTTAGCTACAAGCCCGTCAGAGAAATGATTGTTTCTAGACCTTGACAAAAACTGCCCTTCTGAGGGCCAGTGCTTCCCTAATTCTCTATTCATCCTCCTCTTCTACCTTCAGCTTCTCTTTTAATTTTTATCACTTCATTTATTACACATATTCAGTTTCGTTTCATTATATACTTTTATACTTCTGAGTACTCAATTCTCATTTTCTAGTTTTATGCTTTCGCCCTACATATCCAACTTGCTCTACCCTCTGTATCAACGCCACTGCCTGGTCCACACTTACCCATTTCTAACCAACAATTCTTCCTACGCTATTCCATTACCATAGCGTAGGCATTTTATCTCTCCTCTTTTCCCTAATACCCTGAAGACAGATGAAGAATGTGCCTCCCAACTTGTGCACCTAATTAGGTAAACCGCACGGTTCCACTTTCCTTAACACAACATTTTTACTGTCGCCGTCAACTTTGTTTTGTTCTAGCCCATTAATTTTCTCAGCATGGCTTACCTGAAAATTTGGACTTGTTTTTATAATTTTCAAACGTCTTTGTAACTTTATAATGTTCAGTGAATTTGGTCTTATTAATGAAGTGAGCCTAATTTTTTGCATCAAAAGAATTGCCAAAAGACTTATTTATATTAACACATTATTTTAGGTTTTTTGCTGCACTTTCTAATCGTATGTAGTCATTGAATAATTAGAATATTGCTTATTATTTGTAAACTCCTGAGTTCGAAAACCTGCCAAGTGTCACTGTACTGAATTAAGCCGCAGTCTCCATATATTCTGACAAAATCTGCACCTGTTAGATTTCCCAAATACTTTACAAGAATTCTTCAATTCTATGAGATTCTTAAGAGATTATGAGTGGAGAAGACAAAGTTAAATAATAAAATCTCCCAAGGAATATGTTTAAAAAATAAGAATTAGATAAAGGAGGCTTCAAGAATGCTACGAAATTTCTTCGTGCATAAAATTTCTGCTGTTCCTCTCACCTTGAAGCAATTGTTTAGAAGCGTCGCAGCTCTGAACAGACTCCGAAACATAGTGCTGAATGTGCACAAGGTCACGCCCATCACGAGGTAAGAAAAAATGTAGCAGGGAATCTGCCAGTACTGCATGTATGGCGGTATGAAGTGCGCCAATAGCGCTATGGGTGCCGTGACACATATAGCTATTAAGCTGTAAATGGCAGTCCTCCGTATGCCGAGAATTAAGCGGTCTCCTGTTACCATTGCAAACAGCATCTGTGGAGGAAAAGCGCCATTGTATGATGGTGCTCACTGTTCCTTCAGAGTATGAACGAACAGAGAGCACATTTATAATGAACGTTCTGTAAAAGAATTTGTGAAAGACGTGTTAAAATTTATGCACTTCACCAATATTATAATGACATTTTATAATTCATGCCCTTCACCATCGTGTTAGACACATTATAACATAATGCCATTAACAGTATCATAAAGATATTTTAAAATTTCACGCCCTTCACCATTGTGTTTAAGATATTCTAATATTAATATCATTTACCGTTATCATAAGAATATTTTAAACATTCACGCTCTTCACCGTTGTGCTAAGACGTTCTAAAATTAATTCAGTTTAACAATTTCGTATATTTTAACGTTCTTTCTCTTCCCGTCGTGTTAAAGATGTTCTAATATTAATGCCATTTAACAATACCTTAAGTATATTATAAACATTCTTGCTCCTAACCATCTTCATAGAAACACTTTAATATTCCTGATCTACGCCAACCTACAAAAGTGACGTACGAGCTTTCTTCAACAAAACAAATTTCTAACCGCGCTTTATGTCGCCATATTTCATATCAAGTGCGCTACAATCAAATGCAATTAAAAACTTCCTGTTAGGTATTTGCCCCTGTCATCAAAGGAGCTAACTTTGTTTTCCATCTGCTTCTTTATGGAAAATTAGGGTTATGTTTTTCGCTTTATTCAACTCTTGAAAGAACATTAACCTGGACGATTTTTTCCAAAACGATATCAAATTTTATAAAACGTATTTCATTGTCTCTTATTTGTTAGTTGTGTTTCTGTATGGACTGAAAAAGACACAAAACCTATTTTTATAAGATATTTTCACGATTTAGAATGTGCTCGAAACGTAGGAACGTGGTACACAGAGCTACAGCAACTCTTTCCTGATATATCGTCTGTCTTTTCGTTCTACATAATGTACGGCATTGTCAACAATAGTAGTGAAGATGCCTGACATAATTGCTGAGTCCTTTCCTTCAGTTCTTTTTTCAAATTTGTCTAAGGTGAACTCTTTACTTATTTCAAATGTTGGTGTTTTGACTATTAACAGGTTTATGTTCTGCACTCTACATAATGTTTGTTTTCAATTTTACACCATATATAAAATATAAAAGAAATATTTATGGTTGAAACTCCTCAAATATTTTCCTGAATAAACAGAAACACAAATGTTAGACGGACTGAAAGATACAAATACGAGTTTTAATTCACCATAACTTTGTGTAGAAAATTTGTTACGTTTTGTAGACGTACCTAATTTCGTGATATCTGTATGTGGTATGGCACTCTAAATTTGTTACGTTTTGTAGACGTAACTAATTTCGTGATATCTGTATGTGGTATGGCACTCTAAATTCTAGAATACCTTCCTAGACATGACATGTTAAATTTACGAAATTAAGAACTTGTTTAAATTATGCCTTTTTGCGATTTTCGGTCGTCATACTGCTGAAATAAATCAAGTCAAAAAATTGATTGTTTTCAGTTGACGCTGAAATGTCGGAAACTGAATTATTGCCCACCTGAAATTGTTCCCATTTGTGTAAGTACTGCACGAATTTAGGTGTGTCGATCCATGCTAACACAGGAACAGCCGTGCAGTTGACCAACAGAGCTATCAATAAAATGTTGAAAACTGAGCCACTAATAGTGTCTTCTTTCTTGAAAAGAACCAGAACGCTGTAACTAACGCTCAGGAATGTCATTATATTGACCACCACGTACACACACACGGAGTAGATAAAGACTGGAGAGAATGTCCGATATCTAGGGACATCTGTAATAAATACAAAACTGACTAAGAATATGTAACTTCTCTCTGTATATTTTATAATTTACTTCTCCCATAAACTGCAGTATGTGTCACGTGCTTTAATATAAACACTTTACGTTGTGTCAGCACAATATGTTCACATGCTGAATGTCATAAACAACAAAGGCAATATAAGTATAAGGTAACATAAACGTACGTTCTTTCACTCTTTTTGGAGTGGTAAATCAATAAGTAATACATATTCCGAATGTGTGATTTTAGCCTTAGTTATCCAGCATGAAATGCGCATGCGCCACATTTTCCTCTGCAGCATTACCCGCTCCGCACTATTTTTACATGTTATCTCATAACGTGGACGATTTTTGAAAAGAATTGTCTTGAACATAAAATATGAGTTACGAATTCCTCTACAATGTTAATCAGAAACATTTTTCATTTTTGTAAGAACTGGGCGAGATATGATAAAAATTGTATATTTGTCTTAATGTAAACAGCCGTCATTTTTGTGCGATTTTAGAGGAACTTGAATTTTCTAGACAGATTTTCGAAAAATGTTTAAATGAGAAATTTCGTGACAAAACTTCCAATTGTGTCCAAGCTGTTACATCCGGACAGACATTACAAAAGCTAATAGACTTTTTCACAATTCTGCTAAAGCGCCTGTATCAACCATTATACCACTGTAGAACAATAAGAGTTTTGTCTTTATAAGAAAACTGTGAGTGTGATGTATGAGTTGGAAATTTGTCAAATAAATATTTGGTACTTTAAGTATTCTTGTTGTGGAAACTTTACAGGATATTCTTTTCTTGCTAGAATCTTTGTAATAAGTCAGTACGCGCAATAATATCCCGCGAAATTTGACAAAAATTTCCATATTTCTCCTTTGTCTTCAAAGGAATAATTTAAGTTTTCCCAAGTCCCAAACTGTGAAAGCGAGCTTCAAAACCATGCTTCTGATTTGTGACAAGGACCATCACTTGTCTTTCTAAATTTTTCATTCTTCTACTTGTCAAATAATTTCGCGTCCTCATTCTCAAGCTAATATTTATCCATACTTTAACCCCTTAAATTGCGTATTGCTCTAAATACAGACGATGTTTGGGAATCTTCTGAACATTCCTAACACATTTCTCTCCTTTACATAAAGCAGCTCGCACTCCTGCCCCAGCTTCCGCTTTTCTTCTGTTCTACCACTATTTTCTTTACTACAATCTTCTTGGTGCTCCAAAAGCCTAACCACAAATAAGTGTTTTACAGCTTCCTTAATACAACTAACTGCATAGGCTAGCTTCATTTTGACAATTTAAAAATTAACAGAGTCTCTCAAGAGGCTGCTATGCACTTTGAAATCTACAAGTTTATCGTCCTTTTCAAAAGAAGCCCTCCTTCATCTCTAACGTAAACTACGTGCCTGTGGTTCGCCATTTCTAGATATTCATTATAATATCATTCTCCCATCTAATTTTCCAATATCATTCCTCCTTTTCAGGTTTTCCAACTAAAATTCTCTAGCCATTTAAAATTTCCCTTGTGCCTATCTAACACAACCTGCCTAATATTTTCATTCTAACTTTGTTTTATTTATATTTCACCGTTATTAAGGTGATCAGTCTATATCAACTCCATTAATGAAAAACCTTAATTTTAATTTTATAAGCAAAGAGCTATAAAAGGAGGCTTAGAATAAAATTCGTACACAATTATATTCTACTTAAGTTCTTAGTAGAAAATAATGTTGTTTTTCAAATTTTAAAGTCAGTTTTAACAAGTGTGTCGAAATAATGCACAGTTAGCACAGAAACAAAAATTATGTGCAACACATTGCCAATATGTGGTCTTCAATATTTTTTTGAAATCATTCTAACGCGCTACGCCAACGTGTTGAAAGTTACGGCTGACAATATTGAACGATATTTATTGCTCTAGATGTGGCCGTAAGTGCTGTGTAACTGAGTTACAGGAAATTAATTGAAGTTGTGGACAAAACATGTCTTAGAAATTGTTCAGTAATATTTTAATTACCTACCATAAATATATCGAATGAAAAGGAAAATCAAAATTCCTTTTGTAAGTCTACATCTTTACCAAATTAACCTACATCCGTTCAGAACTATATAATGTGAAGTATTCTTAACGACGAAGATAGAACCTGTTCTAGCAAAGTCTATGTTAATCAAATGACTAAAACACTGATAATTATGACTTCTAAATTTTCATTTCGTGAAAACCAATTTCTGAAAATCCGCTAAAAAATTAAAAAAACTTCATGCCAAAATCTCATGAATAAAGGTGTGTGTTTGTGTGTTCATGTGGTGTGTGTGTGTGTGTGTGTGTGTGTGTGTACTTACGTGACTTAGAAAAATAAACAGGGAAACATCCAAGAAGTCGCAATATAATTAATATTGGCTTCAACTCTTTGTGCAAAGATTCTGCATTGTTGTTATCCAACAATTTATCACACGACGTTTTTCCAGTAATGCCAACAAACAATACATTTTCATTTATTTGTGCAACTGTATTAATATTTCTGTTATATTTGTATTCTACATCACGGTAAACTTTGACTTTGGTTTTAGTATTTCTCCTCACAAAAAACTTGCCGTATTTTGAATTCATTTTTTTTTTCGGTGAGTGTTAGAATAATTTCAGCGACACCTACACACCGTCACAATGAAGTGTTTCGTTAAACTACGTCCAACTTCTGCATACATCAGAAATTGATTTCATTTTCAAATCTATTAATATACTAGACACGTAAATGGATAGCGATATGAATCAAGCGCAGCAATATCATTATGTATAGTTATCTGTTTTAGTTGTTTTTCCGTTCACTTAGCTGGATTAGTAATTTCTCTAAATATTTACTTTCATTTTTATCATATAAACAATCCCTTTATTTCTTCCTTTCATTCAGTATTTATTTTCTGCTTTCTTTCTGCTTCTTCTTCTTCTTATATTATTTGTTACTGACCATCCAAATGGCTGCGATGCACACAACTTTTTATATTTTATCACTCTTTAAGTTTCACTGCGCTTTTATCGTATCTCTTTAACACGTCCGCAACGATTTAAGCATAAACAGTTTAAAGCAAAATTTTAGCTATATGCAATGTGTAATTTAACATTCAAGATCTCCATATTTTTTCTATAGATTGCCTTTGTTTCTTTCATCCGATTTCTGAAAAAATTAAGTCTACTAGCTTCCTCTTTGAAATGTGTTCTTTGTTATTCTGTAAAAGTAATATTCACCCTATAGCAGACCACGAAGTACAGGAGGTGGAGTAGAGGTATAGCTCTATCTTTCTTTAACTTCGACGCATTGTTTACATGTTAACTTAATTGTAAATAATTATATGTTTAGGTGAAATTAACATAACTATGCCAAGTCCTGTCATGACAAGTACATTGGCAACACCAATATTATTCTGTTGGAGAAGAATACAGTGACACTGTCCGGAAATATTCAGAAAATTCTATGATTGTTAACTCTTATCCTGTTAACGTGGAGAATATGGTGAGCTGTTAATAATGCCAGCAGATGGCAGATGGGAATTGACTTGGCGTTTAAAGGGTTAAACACGTCTTTTAGGTAAGAAGCATGGTCAGGTGTGGAGCAAACACTGCAGGTGACAGTCGGTTAAAGCACACAATGTTCGACAGTCTGAAGTGTCAAGCAAGGCCGAGTTATCCTCTGCATAACACTACGCTATAAACAATTAGGCTATTCAAAGCATAGTATGGGATATGGGTTTTAACACTAAGGTAGTTGAAGAGGATTCAGCCCGATTCGCCTTACAATGACAGTAATGTGGCCGTCAATAGTCGAAAAAAACACTCCTCCGCTTTTGAATATAATTATTCACACAAGCGATACGTTTAAGGCAAGTTCAGTAACGAAGAATTCGGTTCAATACCAAGATATATTCCCTGAGCATAAGAGGACCCTAAGTGGACCCTGAGCGTGCAGAATGTGTAAAACGGGCCTATTGAAATCCAGTGTTGTCAAGAGTACAAAAACACGCACATGAACCCAGTAACGACACTGATATTACACAGAAGTTGGAAATATTGTTGGTCTTGTGAAGCAAACACAATGATTGTAACAAAATTTTCACGAAACCTGCAGAAATAAGAAGAAAATGGGCACACCGGCACGGCGTCTGAAGTTGTGATAGGACCAGATGTCAGCAGGTTGGAAGGAGTGCTGCAGTAGCAGGACCTACTGTGTAATGCTGCGAGAAGTTTGAATGGTAACTGAAACTGTAGGAATGAACTGTGCGCAAGGCTAAATATCAGCTTTCGTAACTAAGGCAAAGTTAATAATTTGAAGCTAAAGGCCTCACCCGTTCACCGGTATCTGAGCATTACAGCACTTAATGACAGCGGCACTGTGTAACAAGTCTAAAAAACAATAAACGTAGATTGTTTTTCGCTTCACACATCAACCCAATGTGTTATTCTGCATTCAATAACATCGCTGATATCGAATTTATTATCAGGTCGGGAACGAAGTAGAACTCATATTGCAGTTAGAGATGGAATACTTCGGAAATGTGGGGACTCATAAACTGTTGTTGCAATGGAAATAACACGGATCTGTAAAAGGATTGGAAAGTGTGACATGTTTCATGTAGCTGTGTTCTTTCCAACATTTAGAGTTCACAGAAACACTGATGTGGCGCAGTTCTTATGATTTAGAATTAAGTCTACTGTGGCAGAGAATTGAAAGCAGAATACCCAGTTTGGGACCTTTGATTTTCAAACTTTGAAAATCTTAAATTTTCCGTACTTTTGAATCTAATTTCACCTCCACACTGACGTGTTTACCCACCACACTGCGGCCCAGCAAATTATCTGGTTGTCGGGAACCCGTGTATTTCTGGACCAGATCGCCTGCCTTTTATGTTATTTTATTGCATTTTATGAGATTTGGGAAATTTTTTTCGTCTTACAAAGAATGTACAGATTGTAACGGTTTGAAAGATAGCGGCCAGATTGCTCTAGTACCGTAGGCCACAACATTTAGCGGAACGGAGCGGAAAACAGTGTCAAGAACTGCACAAGGAGGAGAGTAAAGGAAGGGGAAATTAATAATTTACGGATCGCATCACATCAAAATTCAAGAAGATTGACTCAAATAAAAAAGTCAGTAAAAGTTTCATTAAAATTGCCCAGTAAAATAAAATGTAAAAACAAAGAGCATTCTAAAGACTGGGGTCTTCAAATTCTTGACTTTGTTTTGTTCGATGAATGACTTCCGGCAGTTCGAAAGTTTATCGTGCCTTCGAAGATCCGAGATTGAATCATGCAAAGATAACAACATTACACCTCAGTGTAGTATCTCGCTCTGAGAAGCTAAAATCGGTCTAACTGCGTTCTTCTTTGCTACAATGATTAGAGTGCGTGATCTGACGGTACAAGACACACAGACAGCCTACGGACATTGACAACATACAATATCAAGGAAGACGGTCTGCCAGTACAACAATAAATGGTAATAGTATAGGATGGTGGTACAGAAAACAAGAGAAGCAATGGACGTTTATCGTTACATCGGAGCCCGTTGGCGTAACCTCTGTTGCAGTGGAAAAACAATAAGTATTACACTTTCTAAGTGTGTGTTTGTGGCCTCAATTATCCGGATGCCACACCACCCCAGCCGAACCACACCGTAACACCAACACACATCGTACTAGAGCAATACAACCCATGACATAACTCAACAAATAAGTCGCAAGCTCCTGAGGATGGATGTATTAACATCCGAAACATGTTGAGCAGTAAATAATGAAATAAAGAAGCAAGTGACATCAAGTTGGTCTCTCTTTATTCAACCATCAAGATGATGCACGGTCCAATAAACATAAGACTAAACGTGTATTTTGATTTTCTCTATACCTTTTGTCTGAAATGTTTGCCATTCTACGAAGAGTTCAGCGAGATGGAATCATAAATGTACACAGCCTTTCTTGTAACGTGCGCGCCATTTTCACCAAAATTTAATTACTCTTCAAACTTCTCCATACATTGTGGAAAAATGTTGAAATACGGAAAGTCATCGAAGTCCGTCCGGTGGAAACCGAGTTGTTTCTTGCGGACAGACGTTTAGACGGACAGACACGACGAATATAAGAGTCGTTTTTTTACAATTTTACTAAAGCGCGTAAAAACAGTGTATTGAAATAGCTTAGATGTACTCCGAGGGCACAATTAATTGCACTGAAAAAACAACGTAGTGGCTTCCCTTAGCCAAATAATTTTAATTGACGGTAATCGAGAAATATTATAAATACTATACGTAGAGGTAATAAATATGCACAGTAAATATCAAAATATGCACAATTGTAAGTTTGCTTGTCTTACTGTGTGGGTATCAAACTTGGGCTCTCACGTAAAGGAAAGGCCTTATGTAGAGTTTGCTTCGTAGTAAGGTAATGGGAAAATACTTAGACCTAACAGCGGGCAAGTAACTGGATGCTGAAAAAATTCCTTTCCGACGACCTTCATGATCTTTACTGACATAATATTATGGGGTTCTCAATGGAAGGAAAATTAGATGAGCGGGATGTGTGGCACGCATAGTGGAAGAAAGAAATATTTTGGTGGGGAAACCAGAAGGAAAAATCTAAGTAGAAGACTTAAGGTTAAATATGGGAATAATATTAAAATATAACTCAAATAAATAGAATTGGAGCACTTGGACTGGATTAATCTGGCTCAGGATAGGGAAAGGTGCCGGCTGTAGTGAACATGGTAATGAACATTCGGTTTCTATAAAATATGGCAAATAACTACATTTATTTTTTGGAACTAACAACTAGTGAAGAACGTATCTGTTCCTTCGGCCTATTTCGTTAGACTGTACTGATATAAAGCGAGAGTATCAAGCACTAAGGCAATGACGGTGTCAGCATTTTGGTTCCAAGGCTTATATCAAGAAACTGTTTGTTGACAGAACTGCACTGACAGCAGGCTGTAGACACAAAATTCTGAACAACAGAAGCTCTAGTAGCAGATGTGCTTGAAACAATCAAGATTCGCAAGTAAAACACACTTTTCCTGAAGATTTCTACAGTAAAAAATTACTTTTAAAAAGTTTCTTTCAGTCCCAGAAACACCGGGGCATTGCGGTTGTAAAAGAAATTCTTACTTTTGCGCACGTTAATGCACCATATAATACTATAAGCAATATAGGTTCAGGTGATCGAAGGTGTTTTATGAAGTATTTTATTCTTTGGACGTGACAGAAATGTACATAATTGTATATCGAGTACACTGTGAATAAACAAAAAACACATATTTGTAACTAACTCAAACTCTGTTCTTATGAACGTATGATTCACAAAATATTGTTCTCATGAGAAACTTAGCTACAGTAAGCACGGTATTTCTACAGGTTCGCCAAAGGTTTTATGTAAGATTCACGACTATGAATATAATCAAACTACCAGTGCTTCTCCTGCTGCAACTGTTACTAATAATACTACTGATAATTGAATAGTAAGAAAAATTCACTTCATTTCAAAGTAATTTTTGTTTCTCTTCTCACTGAATCAACAACCTATTGCAAAATTAAAGAATCAGCATCAATACACAAATATAACTTACTTACACAAACACAGAAGGGAACAACAATCACAAAACAGTGTAAGAAATTCAGTTAACTAACAAACCGTAGTTGAAATGAGAAAATTACTCAATATTTGCAGAATATAGTGACACCAGTGTAATAATAACAATAAATTCCTAATGCAAAATATCTGCAATAAAATAAACAACCAACTAGATGCGACAATAACGGTTTATTAATGATTTCAATCAGCTCAACATGTTTCAAACCATAATTTCGCCCATCCTCCGGAGCACTAGACTGTGTTTACACTTTGTGGTACAGTACACCGACGATGCTGCCGGCTGGTTAGCAGCCGGCAGCATCGTCGGTGTACTGTACCACAAACTGTAAACACAGTCTAGTGCTCCGGAGGATGGGCGAAATTATGGTTTGAAACATGTTGAGCTGATTGAAATCATTAATTAACCGTTATTGTCGCATCTAGTTGGTTGTTTATTTTATTGTGTTAGTGATGTACTCTCACACTAACATCAAATGAAAAAAAAATCTGATAAAGAGTAATAATTTATTTTCTAAAGGTATGATCTTTTCTACAAACAAATTCGCAGGTGATTCGCATTTAGCAGAAGGAGAATTTTATCATGGGCTGCCGACGTCGAACTCAAAGAAGTGCCTTAAGGATTCGATTACGCACTTTAAGCTTACGTGAATTTTCAAATGGCTTTTTGCGTCACGTTGTCACTGCACTTACGTTCTTCATTATCAGACTGATCGAACTGCGCCATAACTATCATGTACGTCAAAATAGTGGACGCATACTGAAACAGAGAAAAACTGTTTGTTACAGTTTGTTGATATTCCTTTCACTGCTTACTGATACTTAGATTTTACATGCTTATCACATTGAAACGCGACAAATAAAATTTCCGCCTTTCATTATGCGAGATAATAAAGCTGCAATATTCTTCGTTGCCACACTTCAAACTTTCCTAATAATAACAACCCAGAAAGTCGGTACTCGAAAAAAATCTGTTAATATATGTACCAATTAAATATACACACATGCCTGGAATTTGAATATTAATTTTCTGGGTTGTTAGCAATTGCAAAAGCGTGAAGCCTGAACAGCTGAATGAATTGTTGTTTTTAAATAGACATAATCTGAAGATGAATTATACTGGTCGAAACGTATAAATAAATGTAGCTGTTGTTAGTTATTTAAACAGAAATGAAATTTTTGTGCTGACAGGAAAATCACTGTGATATTTTTTAATCGGAATTTCACAAAATTATTTGGTTAGTTAGTTGGTTGGTTAGTTAGTTAGTTAGTTGCAAAATGTGTGCAGAAACAAGTGCAGTTCTGTGTGTAGGACGCTACTCGAACTGCCCGATCTAAATGGAAATTCATTTGGCTGGATCCAGTTTAGCAAATCTCGCAATACTGCCGCGCTTACTAAAAAAATTCCTTCATTGGTCCTTGGGTTGTCACATGCTGACAAACAACAGGACAGACGCACAGACGTATCAGTATTAATGGGTGCATTTTTGCAGCAATTCTTTGTGATCACAACACAACAATTAAAACCCGTAATTATAGGTACTCTCCATTTTGTAGTTACGCCGGGTTTTACACCTGCCAGCATTATGATCCCAAGTGTTGCCCTTCCTAAATTGCTGCATGACATTGACTGAATATGGTAAAGGTAATAATAACGGATGTCGAGTTACTGTACAACCCGAACGCACACAGATACCCTTAAACTGGTAAAGGCACAGACAGTGTTTGCAATAAAATAAATTCTATACTTCACTTTATTTTTATTGCGGATCTGCTGCAAAGTATTCAAGTATTATATTATATATTGTTGGTATTTAATTTATCATGTAAATTCGCTTCTAATTTTTTCTGACTCACGTCAGAAATATACGAATTGATCGAAGCACACAAAAGTAGCCGGGATTGTGGTTAGGCTACTGGCTGAACGATCCGTATTTCGAATTCTAGCAGAGGCTTGATATGTTTATTTCTCTACATTGTCCAGATTGACCCAGCGGCCAACAAAGCATATCCAGTGCACTTTAGCAAGACATGTGTAAAATAGTGTGCACCCTTGTACAGGCACTGAGGCTCTGTACAGACCGTACTGCCCATAGGGGAGTAGAGGTATAGCTGTACTGTACAGGCACTGAGGCTCTGTACAGACCGTACTGCCCA
>Ga0123354_10001802_pt1 | contig 27027 bp, 15 predicted proteins | sample TergutLab28metaG_2_FD_97872 | JGI IMG/M metagenome (GOLD analysis project Ga0123354, IMG submission 97872) | Labiotermes labralis P4 segment gut microbial communities from Petit-Saut dam, French Guiana - Lab288 P4 | ecosystem: Host-associated > Arthropoda: Insects > Digestive system > Gut ...
ATATATATATATATATATATATATATATATATATATATATAAATATACAGTACTTACATACATACATACGTAAAACATACTGACGTACATACATACACACACATATATACATACTTATATATACACACATACATACATACATATATATGCACACACATACATACATACACACATACATACATACATGCATACGTACATACATACATACATACATATATACATACTAATACATAAACAGGCACCGGACTGCCCATGCGGAAACGAAAATCAAACAGTAGAACACACATTACTCGAATACGGAATTCTACAAGAAGAAAGGGAACGCCTAATAGCGGCAGTGGCAAAGACGGACAACTGGCCCATAAAAAAAGATACGCTTATCAAACTAACAAACTAACCAAAATTAGCACAAAAGAGGAAGCACTGGTTGATCGTGACATGGAAGTTAAATATTGGCATCACCCCGCATAAACGATGAACTTACTAGCAGAATTTGAATAAAGGTTGACCAACTAGATGACACTTGCTTTATTATATATTGCTCAACATGTTTCAGACGTTAGTACGTCCATCTTCAGGAGCTAGCTAGTACTTGTTGTGTTGTGTAGGCTGACTTGAGGCGTGCTGAAATTATGTAGCGGGATTGTCTGTTGGTGATGTGGTATCCGAGTGTAGGCTGAACCACTACTCGTTCTGGTTCAGCCTACACTCGGATACCACATCACTAACAGCCAATCCCGCTACATAACACCAGCACGCCTCAAGTCAGCCTACACAACACAACAAGTACTCGCTAGCTCCTGAAGATGGACGTACTAACGTCTGAAACATGTTGAGCAATACATAATAAAGCAAGTGTCATCTACTTGGTCAACCTTTATTCAAATATCAAGATGATGCACGGTCCAGTACGCATAAGATTACTAGCAGAAAATAATTAGGTGACAAGTACAGTTCAAATATTTACTGACGGAAGCAAGTCAGAACAGCGGGTAGGCGCAGGCGTAGCCATTTTCAGATCAGGTAACTACATAAAAAGTATAAAATACAGGCTAAACAAAAGATGTACCCACAATCAAAACGAGAAACTGGCGATAGTAAGAGCGCTAGATTATACACAAAACCTACAAACAGAAGACGAGACGGCCACCATACACACAGACAGCCGAATGACACCGGACTCGCTTAAAAATAACAATATCCACACATTCCTCATTGACGAAATAAGGAAACTGACGGAGATGGGGAAAAACAAACTGAAAAATTCAGTTCTGCTGGGTCAAGGCGCACGTCGGAATCCAAGGAAACGAGCTAGAAGACACAATCGCAAAGGAGGCAGCGACAAATGCGGACATCAAAGAATGCTACAAGAAAGTGCCAAAAAGTGTAGTGATAGGCGAACTAAGTGAGATAAGTGTTGGGAAGTGGCAAACTGAATGGGACCAAACAACAAAGGGGAAAATCACAAAAGAATACTTCCCAGTAGTTACTGATAGGTTAAATATATGAGACTAAACATGACCCATAATATTACATCCATGATTACAGGGCGTGGTAATATAAGGTCATACTTGCACCGATTTCAAGTAATTGATACACCACCATGTCCTCGTGGCAACGAGGACCAAAAAAATTGATCACTTGTTATATGAGTGTGAGCTGCTAAATTAGTTAAGAGACAGTTTAAAATCATCAGTATTAAAGACAGACATTTGGCCAATAAGTAAAAATAGATTAATAAGGAAACATTTTAAAATGTTTGCTAAATTTACTAACAAGATTTCTTTTGACAAACTTAACGAAGTGTTAAATCTATCACACCAAGTAGATTAAGCTAATTTAATTGTATGAAATAATCAATGTAGACATTTCTCAACACTGCATTTGTAAATACCACATTATGACATGTAGTATTACTCCAAGTGATGGAGTATGCAATAAAATTTAAAAAATATATACACACATACATACAGACACATACATACACTCAAACTTACATACACACATATATAAATAAATAAATAAATATAAATATATATATATATATACACATACATACACACATACTTACATACATACATACGTAATACATACATTTATACATACATACATACACAAACGTATATATATATATACTTATATATACATAATACATACATACACACAAACATATATAAATATATACATATATACATACATAATGCATACATACATACATACATATAAGCATGCATGTATGCATGTATACATACATACATACATATATGCATACATACATACATACATACATACATACATACATACATACATACATACATACATACATGCATACATACATATATGCTCAGCGTTAAACCTTTAGTATTCCGTACAACAAAAATATTTTTCTTTATTAAAAAATAACTAAATATTTCAGTCTTTTTAGACTACCATCAGCTTTCAGTAGAATGTTTTAAAACAAGGCAAAAATACAATACACATGGATACTACACATAGAGACTTTTACTGTGTGGGATTCAACAGATTTACAAGTTTGGTCAGTCAAAAACTGGTGGTACATAAAGGCTTCTTTTAGGTCTTAGTAAGATGTACGTTAGTGTTGTTAGAACATTTAAAAGTGGGATACATTGTTATAGGTGATGTATGTGAAATTACAGCCCAGTCATTGGTTAAGTATTTTATATAGCACTGATGGTTACTTGTTTTATACGTCACGCCTAAATGTGGTAGAGATTGGCAGTGTGATGATCTGAAATATGTGAAATGTTATTAATGTATAAAGTTTAAACAGAAATGTGATAAACCTTAGTTAAAAGTGAATTTGTTCATATGGAAAACTGCTACGTAATATTCTTACAGAACTTTGTTTGTGTTATATCACACATGATATAAACACAACGGTAAGATATCGATAAAATTATCACACACCCACACTCCCTCTTTTGGTGTCAGAAGTAATTTTTGTACCGGTCTATTCAGATTATGTTCGGAAGCGTATTGACTGATAAAACAGAATAGCGCATTGGCTGATTGAACAGAATTGAACCGTTATAGGCCGATGTACAACATCTGTGTCACATATTGTTCTACATCAGATAGTGAAGGTCACTTAAGGCACAATCTCATTCGCTTGACAGAACAGTCCTAGAATTGCAAGACCGCAAAACTTCGTACAAATTGAAGGAGGCCCACAAAAAGTCTACATCGTGTGACGATTTTGTTCCAGCTATGCTACCATGAAGGAGACGTGTATGCGGCGAATTGGTGTGATGCTCATATCCTAACAGTGAATGCTGGTTTTTTTCATAAGGAACCCGGAAATTAAAAAAATGCTGTTTTTTTTTAATTCCAACATATATTCATGTCCTCTCTGTAATCTGTCTTAAAGACACAGGATACGTGCTGGTGGACTGAAGAAGAGACGTGTGCTCTTGTGAACACTAAATGAATATTCTTTTTTAATAAAAGACGAGTGTTTTCTTGATATCTCGGACGAAGTCAGCTATCAGGATGGACGGAGCTGTATGGTGCCGAGTGCGTATATTTGCAGAAGTAATTTCTTTCACAAATGTATGATTATTTTTATATGTTCCGTATTCCATGCATAAAATATATTAAAATGTGTCAATATAAAATTATTTTAAATTCAAATTAATATATACAGGGTATACACAAAAGAATGGTGCTGTTTCAAAAGTTAACAAGAAATTTATTTCTCGCCTTACACCGGAAGCAGCAGCAACTGTCCAAGTTTCTCTACCGTCAATCACAATCCTTCAGTGTGTGCACCCTATGTCACAAGACACACATCCACGCGGTAATCAAATTCATCCCTTCTCATGCTTACTGCTGGGCCCCACGGCCCCGCAGTAAGCATGAGAAGCGAACTGCTGGTAGCGCATGAGAAACTTGGACAGTTGCTGTTGCTGACGGTGTAAGGCGAGAAATAAATTTCTTGTTAACTTTTGAAACAGCACCATTCTTTTGTGTATACCCTGTGTATATTATATAAACAGTATAATAAATTAATGTGAATATAAAATTAATGTAAAATATACTAAAATTATTAAAAGACGAAAAAAGGAATTCGGTTGTATAATATAATTGTATTGCCTAGTGGTCTCACACATTTTTCTGCCACGCATGTGGCTGTCTTCGGGGTGGAGAAAAGAAGAATTCACAATACACAAACTCTGCAGAATATATCATCGCTTGCACCTGAATCACAATTCAGCACGTGTATCGCCTATATACATCATTCCACAGAACCGTACCTCGAACAACAGTCTTAAAATCTGATATTTTTTTCACTGAAATTTCATTATTCAACCGTGAATTTAAAAAAAAAATCTTACGATTTTTAAAATGAGTGACAGCGACACGTTTTAATTATATTTGTATTCTTGTTCTCACCACCCTGAAGATGGCCACAGGAGGGGCCGAAACATGTTGGTGAACACTACGCAATAAAATTACGTTTATCAAATCAGGTTCATTTGTTGGTCTCTTAATATATTTGACGCCAATAATTATTTTTCTACATTTACACGCGATAATTTTATAAACCTATATTTTCAGCTCTCGAGACGTGACGTCAGAAATTGTGCCGGCACATTTTATTACCCGAAACTTATGTCTAATACAAAACTTATTTTTAACCCGCCCCAGTCTTTATCACTGAGCTTCTATTTATCAGGATTTTTCCAATATTTCTCGTTAAAGTGATGAGAAGTTTTAACCCATGTCGTAGGTTCGCCATGCCTTTATTACGCTTGCCGCCTGCTTCAACATACAGAAACCTGCACATCGTTTACACCATAGATTATTTATGCATTTCAGTGGTTCTCACAATAAGCAGTGGATATTTTCCTAAGCGGCATTGAATTATTGACTTATAATGTATAATCGTTTTGTTTGCTGTGAAGCTGGAAATTAATTTCAAGATATTAATTAAATGACTTTATTCTTTAAATAATTCAGAGGATTTGAAACCAAACTTCTCATTTGAGGCAGGTTAGGAGTAGATTTTAAGATGCAGTACCATGAATTAATGAGAGTGAAGTTTAAGTTTGTATGAAGAAATTCAGACTGTTGTTATGAAGCCCCCGGTAGTGACTAGTGGCCAAGAAAATATTTATTGCGCACACACTGTGTGCGTTGTACCAGAATGTTTCACAGCGCACATTGTGCAATCTTTTTCCTTGATCCATAAATCGGAAGCCTGTTTTTAATGATTTAATTCGAACCGCAAGACGTTTTTGGAGGTCGTTTGAAAACCACAATAAGAATTTTGTAATCCGGATTCCATTTCAGTAACCACATCATGTCTTTATATGATATTTAGAATTATTATGTTGCTTTTATTTCGGATAATTCTTTAACAGTCAATGTGGAATAATAAGTGGGAGAATGTATTTCAGATAGAAAGTAATTTTACATTTTCAGAAAGAATAGGGGTCCATTTTCAATTAAACTTAAACACCAAATCACACTAAATAAAAGCAGCAATATTTACACACGTGTTAAGTACTTATGCTCTAAAAATATTTATTTATCATGGCTTGCTGAAAATAAAAAATGTCGATAGTCTGCAGTCATTCCCCTTGTCAGCACTATGGCAGGTTTAGGCTTGTTCGCAAAATGGGGGAAAGCGAAAATTAGTTTCGTCACGTCTGTCTGCCCGTCCTTCCGTCTGACCGTATGGAACTACTCGGCCCCACTGGAGGTATTTTCATGATATTAGATATTGAGTATTTTTCAGATATCTGTCGAGAAAATTCAAGTTTCATTAAAATATGATAAGAATAGCGGGTACTTTACGTGAAGACCAGTATGCGTCCTTGATCATATCTCGCTCAGTTCTTTTTAGAATGAGAAATGTTTCAGACAAAACTGTAGAAAAAAATCAAAACACACATTTTATGTTCAATGATTTTATTTTCGAAAATCGTGCCGTTTATGAATACTGTGGAAAAATGCTGTATAACCGTGCAGGCCCCAGATGACAATATGGCGCACGCGCATTGCATGCTGGATAATTGAGGCTACAAACACACACTCATCATATGTAATACGTACTGATGTTCCAGTGCAACAGTTGGTGCATGGGAACTCGTCTATGTTACGTTATAGGCACATTGCTCCTACTCTGCATTTTGAAGAGAACATGGAACGGATAGGTACCTACGATTTACTTCTTCCTTCTAGGAAGTGTGTCATCCCCGTTGTGTGTGTGAAACTAGGAAAAGGTATGCAGTCAAACACAACTTAATCACTGAGGTGTATTTAATGACTATGTGATGGAAACAACTACAAGTTTCGGCCTGTACTGGCCATCATCAGGTTGTCTAGCTATATGCATGCATATAGCTAGCCCTTAAGTTGTACCTGATGATGGCCAGTACAGGCCGAAACATGTAGTTGTTTCCATAACATAATCATTTAATACACCTCAGTGATTAAGTTGTGTTTGACTGCATACCTTTTCCTAGTTACTTCTTCCTTGCCTAATAAGAAGTCGTAAGAAATTACGTGCCTCAAATTTCTGAATTTTTAAAATTGTATCCTGCATACTTACCTCAGAATCTGAGACACATAGACTCAAAAAGAAGTGTTGCAATTTACAAATAAATTGCTCTTGAATAGAAAAGACTGAATACCAGCATTTTGGTCGCATATTACTGAATTGGGGAATTTCATTTTCACAGTCGAGGGTGATTGTGGAGTGCTGCCAACAGGGGTTAATGTTCTGCTCTTCGATAGACCGCATCCTTTCTAATTACATTGACTTTCTTTCTATTCCTATGTCTATTTAGCTCTTCAGTGTTTTTATCAATACTAATTTTTGTCATAAATTACGAAATATATAATTGTTGATCCTAATAAAACCGTTTACGAATTGGACGCATAAAATAATGACCGTGGCCTATTTTATTTAGTTATTTAAAAAGTCGTAAGTACTGCAAGTGGCAAGTGGTAGGCCTAACTTCTTTTTTCTTCGTCTGTGCTGCGTTCTTTTAGAGTTGTTTTGTTCTAAACATATACAGCTAAAGTCGCAAGCAATTCGCACAGAAATTCATACATAAATATATAAAATGTCTGTTGTTGTTTTGTTGTTGTTGTTACTGCTGCTGTTACTGTTTATTTTTCTGTTTAGCCCAAGCTGTAATGCATCGACAAAATGCAGACAGAGGGACATAACATGCCACATAAAAAAAATCATACTTTATTTGTCAGTCATCATATATATGCCTTCTTCTGAAGAAATGTCGTGGGTCTCCGCAAGGGTAAGAACACGAGAAATCTCCTCGCCTACAACCTGTAATCTAATCTGTTTAAATTTTGATTTTTTATTTTTTTATTTAATTTATATTCCAAAACACTTCTGTACTAGGCACTATTGGAGCAGTTTGAAGTAAGAATTATCAAGCAATAAAGCAAAAGTAAGCATTTAGGTGCGGAATTAATGAAGCATGAATTCTAATTCCCGCGTAGATTTCGAGTAACGTGAAAGTCTAATTTGCATTCCGTCGCGTGGTACCAGTCGGTACGGGACATGTAACGAGCGACTGCTTCAGGCACAGACCAGATCATCCTACGATACTGCGAGCTCATCACGAGCCGGACGAAAGATCATAGTTTGTTTCCTACACGTTATTTCACAACGACGCTATTTCCAGCTGATTATTCCGTGCATTAAGATACGAATAAAGCTTCGGCGAATGTATTTATCTCTCCTGTGTGTGCACACAAATTTTCCGATTTGAAGGACATCGTTATATTTCGAGCGCCATCGCCATGTTTCCCCTTCCAGTGTGCAAAAATAATATCCGTATGATATTTAGATTGTGGTCGTAAAGTTTACGATGAGAGAGCAAATTCTGTTAAGTAGATATAAATGGTTCGGAGAAACCTGTTGTCCCCATCTTCAGGAAAAGTTGTCACGCATCGTGAACTTGGAGACTGCAAACTAAAGTCTGCCCTCCTCCTACACTTCCAACAGCCAGAAGATTTTGCAAATATACTTTTTTTTTCTCGATCTCAGTACATAAGCAGCAGGAAGCAAATTTACTGGGCACGCCATGAGGTTTATGGGAACTGGAGATGGATTGCTTCTAATCCTCCTCCTTCTCCTTCTCCTCCTCCTTCTCCTCCTTCTTCTTCTTCTCTAACACTATAAAACTTTGAGATTGTCGTTCGCTGCCATCACTAGAGATGACCATTTCTTCTTGTCCATTTCTTTACACCCGTATTCCTCATGTCCGGCTCACTGTCGTCCGTTCATTCTTAGTCTAGGCCTTCCCCTTTTTCCGTTCTCCTGGTTTGCGTTCGAGCACCTTCTTTACTGGCCGTGTACCTTCCATTCTTACAACATGCCAAGCCGCCGGTTGCAATGTATGGAGATATAACTGTATTATAAAATTGCTTGTTCCGTTTTTATTGTCTAATAATCACTTTCATAGGCTGGTGCGTATATTTTTCTCGGGGTTTTCCTTCCCCACTTCATTAAGTCTCTTCCAATTTTATTTGTCGGGGTGCAAGTTTCAGCACCTTAAGCAACAATTAGCCCTGTAACTTTTGTATAAAGACGTACTGTTAGTGTCGCTGTTAGGCACAGTACATTTTCTCCAGTGAATCGCCTAGTGCATGGCAGTGTGTATTACGAGCAATGAATCTTGCTTTTAGCACTGCATCAACCTCATTTTTGTTTGTTACAAAGGACTTTAAATAGTTAAACAATTCTACATTTTCATGTTTCTGTCCACGTATTTCGGTTTCTTCCGGTTAATTAGTTTTTTGTTTTAATCCTGTATTTGTTTCTGGATACATTCATGGGCCAACCCATCTGCACTGCTAAAGTTGTCTTATCTTCTGCTGTTTCTGCAGTACGTCTGTCTCGCTGCACGTATCAAAACTACCACATCATCTGCACGTACGAGACACTGTCTTGCTCTACTGAATATCGTTCTTCCTGGGGACGTAGATCTGTACCAATTCTTAAAGTCGGCACAAAGTAGCGTGGGAAGCTAACGGCAACCGCATTATTACTCCCAGGGGAAGGGCCTCCTTCCCGCCACCCGGTAAAGATTGAATGATTGAATGGGTGGCAGCATGGGCCCTCACGGTCTCTTTATACCTTTCGGATCGGAGAAAAGTTCCTGGCCACTGCCGGTGATTAAAACAAGGTTCTTCAGTTATCTAGACGGTAGCCCGAATACGAACCCAGCTCCTCAAGGTTCCTAATTGAATGGTTCTAGTTCGGTTGCACCCAACGAGTTCTCCTACCCATCAAACAAAACTGGGTCGTATAATAACAGAATGATGGAAAATGAAGAAATGACGTCATACTAGGTACATATAATAACATCAGCATTAATTAATACATGCAAGTTTAGGTCAGATATTAAACTTCTTCAGGGAGACTTATTAAAATGTGTCATTGCTTTAGTGTTAATGTAACAAAATATGTGCTTATGATTTCACATAAAATGTTTGTCTAATTGCGTACAGTGATGTGTGCGGTACGCGGTGTACAACTGAATCAGTGTAAGCATCATGATTATGAAAAGAACACAACAATCCGTCGATCTGTTCATGCTGGTAATTAGATGCCTGTCCGTTAGGTACGCGATGGCGCAGTTGGTTCAAGCACTGCTCTACAAGTCTTGAAGTCGCGGTTTTGAATCCCTCTAGGGTCGACTCAGTGTCTAACAGAAATGTGTACCAGGAGTATGCCCTGAGAGGTTAACGCGGTAAGTGCTTAAGGCTGACAACGTTACCACCCTCAAGTGTGGACTGTCTAGAAGTGCTGAGAGTCTCGTCATCCTGGAGCCCAAAGGGCTTTCCTTGCCAGTAATGGGATGTTTCGTGTAGTATGGTAGACTGCCGCTTTGAAGATGACGGAGGCAGCAGTTTTCTCCGAAATATCTGTAAATTTATATTAGTCTGTGCTTCTTCAGATTTTAGAAGACATCGCTCTTCCACTTAACTGCAGCGTAAACTTGAGATTTCAGATCTGCTTTGAGAGTTCTTTTGGTTCTGGTGACAAACAGAGATAACGAGATATTAGGTTCTCAAGGTGAGGCTGATGAAGGATTAAGTCTACTGGGATTTTACGTCATGTTTTCTGGCCTACATGTTCCGACGTCTCAAAGGGACCGTTGTGCCCCCACATGGCCACTGTGCTCGTAAACACCATTCAAGGGAACATTTTTATAATTTAGATGCGATACGTTTCCTGTGAAGTAAGAACCGACTTTGTATCACGTCTGCAGTGGAACGTGGCGAAAATGCTTCCATTACGTGTCTGTCCCTCTGAATGTTCAACTTTTCCATTGTAATGGATTGAAAGACCGATGACCCGATTTATTTCACTGCCGTAGCTGTGAGTTTTACTACAATTTGTTGAAACATACACTGTCAGTTTTGTTTAAAATCAGGTGACATTAGCGGATATTATGCGTAAAGATGTATATGCGTTTGTGCCAACATAAACTGATAGTTCGTAACTGGCTGAGAATTATTCAAACAGAGCATTTCTTCATGCAGAGATTTTTGCAGAATAGGAACCACAAGTACAACCTCAGATACTGTACGAGGAGATTAATCAACAGATGTGAGAGGTAGTCCCAGAATTGTAATCTGCACGTACAGAGAGGTTCATAATTTGCTAATTACCCATCATTAAAATGTAAATATACGTAGATATGTATAATATCATAATCCGTTTTACATACCTTTCTCTTTCAGCAACTGAAATAAAGAAAGTAATCCCTGTAGTAACTCGATCCCATTATCCACCTGTGAACTGAGGTCAGAAATTCTTTAAAACTAGGTTGAAGAGTAATGCTGGATTTCGGACCTCGTGGAATTATTTTTGTAATAAGTAAATAAATATATATATATATATATATACACACTTTATTGCACAAATTTAGGAAAGATTTTCTAACGTAAAGACATTCAGCGCTCAGTATTTCTTCTGTAAATGCACTCTTCGACAATAATTCTTTTCTCTTTCATTCCAAAGAGAGTTTGTGGGGGAGAAAGGCCCGACCCGTAATCAACTGTAATTCTCAGCAATTAGTACAATTATTTCTTATCGGCAGATTTCGTCCGTATAATGATGTCAGCGTGAGTTTCGCTCGGAATATCGATTTATGTACATCTGAAGCTTTCAATTCAACCATCCCTCATGCCACTGAGCTTCTTCTAACCTTTCATATTGGCGCGGATCTAAAGACACTATTCATAAATTAAATGTGATATAGGGCCTTGAACTGCGCCACAGTCAGAAAATGAGATATCTAATTCCCCCTGTCACCTCCCTCCGCCCAGGGTGACGCAGCGGAACACAAACATAAATGGTCCGTCAGTGCCTCGGGTTGCTTTTCAGATCCCCCGGTGACTACAGTAAAGTAGGCCATGCCAATCATATAATCGATTGTTCAGAAGGATCATGTAACTTAGGTCAAGAAGGTCAGCCATGACTGTGTAAGTAGAGGTACTCACCAGGATGCTGACAGGCAAGAGACATAATGTTGCCGCGTGTAAGAATGTAATCCGATAGCCTTTCTCGCGTCAGCGTAACCCCACTTACTAAGGGTATATTGATTTAAACTGTTCTAAAACCCCATAAAGTACCGCAGTTTTGTATAGCCGTATAGTGTATCATTTCTTTGTCTCCCATGGCGAGGACCATAGGACGTATTTTCTACAAAGCGATTTCTTCTTTTTAATAACCGGATAAAAACGATGAATGTATGAGCTATGTGCCCTAAATTTCACTTGTAGGTCTGGACGGTTGAGGAAAAACATGTAATTATTAAAGATACTTACTTTGTTTTAAAAATAAAGGGCTCCTGTATTGCTATTCTCATCTACACTTAAAATAATTACATGTGACTATGGATTAGTAGATAAAATGTAATGCGATTCATTACTTGATGGAGATTTGTCATAATATTTCAAAGATAAAGGCTAAGTCAAGTTTCATGGTAACTTGAACTAAGGTAAAAAGAGAGGTATTTATAACTAGGTATGGTTCAGTTATTTTGTTACAGTCTTCTACTTTCTGAGAGGTAAGAAGTTGCAAACATGTTGCTTGCAAATTGCTGAAACAGACAGTTTAATGTTGATCAGGAAATATAATTGATACTCATCATGAGAATTACATGAAACACTCACTCACGCTCTGTGGGCCTGAGGTTTTGTGTTGTGACGTTACATCAGGAGATAAGGTAACCACTGTGATACGACAGTTTTGTTTTTCTACATTTAAGTTGTTTGAGTGTTGTGATCTTTCTTGCTATTTCGAGGAAATGCGGCGTCACAGCCTTGTGCCTGCGCCTGCGCGCGTGCGCGTGCGCGTGCGTGCGTGTGCATGTGTGTGTGTGTGTGTGTGTGTGTGTGTGTGTGAGTCTATCTGAGTTTGTTTCAACGTTTCAAATTGTCATTCAAACAGTTCGGTTATTTACATGACAACATAGTGGCCAGCTGTACGCTTTTTAATCTAGTACAAAAAATGACTAACAGTCAACGGCCACAATGTTTTTTGATACAAAACGTCTCTCTTTGGCCAGGTAAATTAGGTCTTGGCAGCTTTGTTTGCAAGAATCTCAAATATAAATGTTTATTTGTAAGGCACTTTCTGCAAGGCTAGCAGCAACAGGAGGCTGCCCAAGTATGTGTTCATTTATCAGAAAGGTATTCTGCAATGTATGCAGTGTGAAGAAATAAAAATAGACGGGTAGGTGGGTAGGTAGTAGGTAGGTGGGTGGGTGCGTGGATAGATAGATAGAGAGACAGCTGGATGGATGGATAGATAGATGATACATACATATGTACATACATACATACATACCTACATACAAACATACATACATAGATACATACATACATGCATACATACATACATACATACATACACACATATATACATACATACATACATGCATACATACATACATACATACATACATACATACACATACACATAGGGTAGGAAGGAAGTAGGTTGTTGGCTTGGGTGTTTGGTTTGTTGGTTGGTTGGCTGGTTGGTGGTTTGGTTGGATGATTGGTTGATTGTTTGGTTGGTTGGTTTGGATAGTTGATTGGTTGGTTGGTTGGTTGGTTGGTTAGTTTGGTTGTTTGGTTTGGTTGGTTGGTTTGTTTTGTTGATAGTTTGGTTGGCTGGTTGGTTTGTTTGGTTTGGTTGGTAGTTTGTTTGTTTGGTTTGGCTACTTTGGTTGGGTGGTTGGTTGGTTGGTTTGGTTAGTTGATTGGTTGGTTGGTTGGTTGGTTGGTAGGTAAGTAGCTAATTAGACAGACAATCAGGCAGGCAGGCAGAGAGACAAACAGATAGATTGTGGCTGGATGGAAGAAAATTACAGGTTTTCCCGATATGGTCTTGTCTATCTGCAAAATTACACGGCGTCCTATCCTCGAGTGAATTACACATTCAGACACAAAATACAGTATATTTAGCTGCCTCACCGATGGTGAATCCTTAACAACTACGACAGCACTGCAGAACCACAGCAGATGCACATCTTAAAGATTGATAGAGCGATTTTAAATAAGCCAAGCAGCATAACGAGCTCAGTGGGTCACTCCGGAAGCTTGAAACTTCAGTATAGTAGCAACAGTCTGCAGCTAATTAATACAACACTGAGTCCGTAACATTAATGAAGATTTGTTTACATTCCTTTGTAACTTGACACATTTCTAAAATGGAGAGAATGTTTTTGGAAGTGTCTTGGAATGTTGTACGCGCAGATGCAATAATTAGTGGCTAATTGCGTCGCTGGTATGTTACATACCTTGTCCCAGTGTAGCTTTCTCTAAACATCCGTAAGAATGAGCAGACAGAAAAAACATACGTGACACAATCTGCTTTCAACATCCATTACACATTTCAGCACAAAGATATCCTGAAATTAATGCCGTCGTTGCGTAACGTGTGTATTAATTATGAAGGTTCATCCGGTTCAGGACATGACCGAAAGGTGAGCTTTTGGGTATTCAGTGAAGAATTTTCGGTTTTCATAAAACACGCGGAATTCCAACTTTAGCACATAGAGAGTTCAGTTTTTAACACGGACTCTGCTTGATGCAGTAAGTTAGCATTGGATGGATGGAACTGGCTCCGATATGTGTTCAGTGGCTTGTAGTAATAAAAAATGTAATAAAAATTTGGACTGCATAAATAGCAGGCATTATCTTAAATAGCTAAAAGACTGCTAGCTTTTGAGAGAGTAACAAGTTCCATGGAGTAATTATGGTTAATTAAGAGCATTGTCTGGATTAGTCTGGCTCATGGTAGGGTCCAGTGGAAGCTTTTCATACAAAAAAAAAAGAATAATTTCAGGCTTTATAAAACGCTTCGAGATTCCTAATTATGCCCGTGATTGTTGTCTTTAAAGTAAGAAATTTCTGTGGAACAGCAGCCTAAGTCGAGTCCAAGCCGCCTCATTGTTGAGGTTTGTGGATCACACAGACTCTCACACTCGATAGGACTCCTCTGAACGAGTGGTTAGCCCGTCGCAGAGACCGCTACCTGCAAACACACAGCCAGCATACACAACAGACGGATGTCCATGCCTTCAGTGTGGATTCGAACCCGCAATCCCAGCACTCAAGCGACCGCTGATTTACGTCTTAGACTGCAAAGCCTCTGGGATCTGGTTCCTGCTTTTACTTAGCGTAGTTGTCTAAAGTAAAGACTAGAATGGATGTTAGTATCCATAGACTTTTCTGCAATACAGCAATTCCGAGCGAAATAGAGAAAATAAATCGAAGATGTTGCTCGTAATTAGTATGAAGTTTTACAATTTGTTTTGGGATTCGGTGTTGCTAGTAAGTTTCAATGAACATACGAACAGGCAACGTTTGACTCAACGCGAAGCAAAGATGTTAATGAAAGTTTCGTTGGAGTAATTTAGAATATACTCAAGGTAAATAAAAGTGAAAATGTACTTGAAAATTCTGCCAAATAAACAATACTGAATCTGTGTTAGTTTAGGACTCCTTGACGGGATTTTAGTTTGATGATTATAATCCTACATCCTGTCTAACAAATCGCACTGGAATTTATTGATTCTTTGAATAGTACACTCGTGCTCAAAAATTCTTGTATACAATAAGATCAGTGACTAGTTTGTTGGCTGCGTTGGTTAATTAAGTTTCAGCCAGTTTTGTCTTAGTAATATGTCTAATTAATTAGTTTGCTTTTGTCTTCTATGGCAAAAAACATGTGTCGTAACGAGTTACTGATTTCACATATTAATTTTCGTACGTGTCCTAAGGAGGGTAGTCGTTTCGAATTCCAAAAGGTTGCATGGTTTCCTGATGGATATTTTTCATTATTATTCGCAGTTTCTGCTTAACGTCGGAATAAGAGAGTGCGGCACTTGAGACTAAGAAATGCCATTTTGGAGTCATCATTCGTCATTCTTTTTATAACTTATGAAAATTTAAATAGACCAACCAGAAGCAAATTCTAACTCTGTTGGAAGTACATCTATTTGCATCTTGAAAGTGAAATAAGCGTAATATAGTGTGACGTAAGTGTTTGTTAGGGAAGACTTAAAACTTGGTTCTGTCGAAAGAAAAAGCGGTTTGTTGTGAGCTGCTTGAGAAACATCAGTACGCATGCGCTACCTCTGACACTTAGAGCTGTATTCTATACGTTATTCATGATACGTTCAGTTTCAATCATCAGATACATTCCATGTAAGGATGTCGTTCCATACTCGTTGACATGTATTTTAGCTCAAAAAATATCGCTCTACGCAAGATAAATTACACTAGGAGCTTTCTTTGTGTGTGAGACAGATTTTGCCTTGCAATCCTGGGAACAATGCTGCAGTAGACTTTAATACAAAATATTGTATGAAAACAAGATATCCGCCCATTATCTTCTTTGGATTTAGTTAAGGAAAGAAGGGATGATTTCACAGGGTGATGTTAACATCTTGATTTTCGCCTTTGGAATGCTATTTTCGCAAACTGTGTTATATACCAAGTATGTATTTATTTTACTTTATTTCATTTTATTGTATTTTATTTTATTTTGCTTACACGTAGGGCGCCCATTGTGTTTACAGAATTAAAACATCTTATAGTGACAGCTTAGTGTGAAATTCAAATATATGTCACCTTAATCCAGCAAAGATACACATATTTCGGGACCTAAAACACGGACATATACGTCTTATACACATACCAAAAATTAATTTCGTGAAAAGTAATATTTTAAAATTCAGTTACGCTTTCACCAAAAACAATACTGCATCTCCATTGTACTTACAAAACTTTTAATTCCGTTTAAAATAGCAATCACCGTTAATTCTCAAAATGAACTAGACTCCTTCCCATACGCCTTCTAGTCGTCATTCTTAATTAAGCTGCGTGACAGCTGCACCAAAACTGTTTATACTTATTTGTAAACATCTCTCAACATTTTTTACGTTTTGCTGACCGTGCATCTCAGTATATTTATCTCAGTAATTAACCAACTTGATACACAAAATTTTTGTTTTACAATAAGTTTATTTCATGCCTCTACATGTTTCGAGCATATGTGCTTATCATCAGGAGGTCAAAATTGCATTACACAGCCTCTGGTATCATCACACCTATAGGTGTGATGATACCAGATAAGCACATGTGCTCGAAACATGTAGAGGCATGAAACAAACTTATTTTAAAACAAAAATTTTGTGCATTAAGTTGGTTAATCACTGAGATAAATAAAGCTCTCACCATTTGCGCTTACTGGTTGCCGTAAATATTTAATGTCGCGCAGTAAGCCTTGACAGTATATGTTATGAATGATTTTCTTTTAAAAATCATTATGTTATTTCCGTAATAGATTCACACATCCAGGCATATATGAAAAATTCATAGGCCTAATCAGAGTAGAATTAAGAAGTGAAATTACACAGGTGGTAATGTAAAGTGTACACATTGCCCTTTATATTTAATATTTCTTTGTGCTTTTTCCATTTACAGATCCTGAAAGCTACTTACAAATTTTAATTGAAATTTAAAATCTTTTGTTAATTACAGCAATGAAGGTGGACGATATCTGTGAGACAAAGGGCGTAACCCTAATGTTCCTGAGGGTGGGGCTTTAGTGATTATCACTTACACAATTATAAGAGGTGCAGAAAAACGTTATGACTGCGTAACAACTTTCTCACCTGTGCTGATAGGATCATGAAACACAACAAGTACTCGTACGTGCCTGTTGGATTGCTAGAGATCAGGGTAAGTGCAGACTGCCATGTAAAAGCGAAATTAAGTGGCAGCCTGCTTTGGCTCGTTAATTTGATCGGACTTTCTGTCCTGACCATCACAACAGCTTTATGAATCAGACTGTTTCTCCCCCCCCCCTCCCGAATCTGGGCGCTCGCTCATCAATTGTGCCTTCTTCTTTGCGTATTTGATTCCTGTTGCTCTTCCTTTTGGATTATATCGATAAGATTATATACGACTTATATTTATCATAAACTCTATTTGGTTATATAATTTTGCTTGTTTGTTACGCAGTGGATATTATTTTTATGTAATTAATCATTACTCCACTTTCTTCTTCAAAAATTCGGAACATTTATGGATTTTATTTAAGATTCTACAACGCGGTTGCCTTGTTCAGGTAATTCGCGGAAGAATTGTGTTGTTTTAAGTAACACTTTCAAAGCATTCCGAAAAAAAAAGACATCACTTCAGGGCCCAAAATAAACTGACAATAATGTCGCTTCCACTTCAGGAATTCGCGCGTCCGCAACGATGTTTTTGTTAGTAATGAGTGTAGGGACGTATAAGCAAAGCTTTAAAATGTTCTTTCAATACACTATGGTAACAAGCAAGAGCGCCTGCAGAATATTTTGCAGTGTGCTGCAGAGGGACCAGATGTTCGAATAATCAATAATGCTCAAAGTAATAAGGCATTTTTTTGTTTAATTAAAATTTTTAATTATTTGTCTTTTTATCATTTGATTTCATAAATTATTAAATTTCAAAAACAAAAGGTGTTGAAATTGAACCACATTGCACCACGCTGACGGTGTGCCTAGTACCAAGCTTAGGGAAAAACCAGTGGTTCTGATGTTAAAAAGGATAAAACAGACAAACATAGACGGCACGTTACATCCTTATCGTTTAATTAAGGAAAGCAAACACATCATCAAATTTTGACGTTTTGCTGACCGAGCATCTCAGTATATTTATCACAGTAATTAACCAACTTGATGCACAAAATTTTTGTTTTATATTAAGTTTATTTCATGCCTCTACATGTTTCGAACACATGTGCTCGAAACATGTAGAGGCATGAAATAAACTTATTGTGAAACAAAAATTGTATGCATCAAGTTGGTTAATTACTGATATAAACATCATCAAACGACTTTGTATTACGAACACCAGTCGGTTAAATTTGTCCAGAGACAGACTGTTCGTTTCGATATGATTCCTACCAACAAATGCACATAAACATGTACGAATATCACGTATTATATACATACTGTGCCTCCTACATGTTTCGGCCACAATTGTGGCTATTCTCTTGGAGGCACATTACAAAGGATATATTTTTTAAAAAAATTGAACCAATGCACAACTGTTAGATACTAAATCTTATGTATATTGGACCGTGCATCATTGTGATAGTTGAAGAATAAAACTTAATAACTAGTGACATCAAATTGGTCTCTTATTCTTCAACTAGTTGGATACTAAACTTGAAAGTGTGATTTAAATATATATTAAAATGTAAAATACAGATAAAATTTTTGCGAAAAATTCAAGTGTGTAACAACCATATATTTTAACATTTAGTATCTTACATTCGGACGAGATTTTCTGCTCGTCCAGACCGGCCCTGGGGCCCACCCAGCCTCCTGTACAATGGGTACCGGATCTTTCCCCGGGGGTAAAGTGCGGCCGGGTCGTGCTACTGACCACTCACCCTCTTCTAGTGTCACGGTCATGGAAGAGTAGAGCTGTACCTCTACCCACTCTCTAGGCCACACCAGGCCTGTAACGGGATCACTTTACCTTTTAGTATCTTACATTTGTGCACAGGTTAGGAAAGTCTTGTAATACTTCCTTTGTAATGCATCTCTCTGAGGATGGTCATAAATGTGGTCGAAACATATAGGAGGCATAATTTATATACAATGAAGTATAAGATACTCTTAAGCGTTTATATGCGTTTGTTGGGTTCATCAGTATATTGAATTAGCTAAATGCACGGTCATGACTTATTGAACTTAGGTTTCTTTATTCTCAGAATCGTCCACGACATATGAACACAACGTGCTGAAATAACTCGCCTTCCATCAGTGTTGCATCATATTGTACAGACTTTACTTCATTTACCTCTAGGAAGCCAAGAAACAACGTCCTGTGGAACAGATTTCTATCAAGTTGGGGAGTTTACGTGTATTCTGGTTGTGTAGAGAAATCAGTGCGAAGACTGGCGTGGCAACTGGTAGCAGCGTCTTCATTAATAACAGCTTGTCAGGTGACAGTCCCTTAGCTGCAGTTGAAACCTACGCAAAACGTTCATTAGACCTTTAAGTGATCACGTATCGATTTGCCTTACATGCTGTGTGTACAGACGGAGTAATGTTGAAAGTGAAAGAAAGATTTGCTTCAAAATAATTGGCTAGAACCTAATCAGTCCTTTAAAGCGAAGTTATACATGAAAGTATCGTCATCTCTGAAATGAGGCAACTCTGAATTATGTCCACAAAATGCATTTTCGATACTCATACGATGCCCAGAATACAGAGCGATTATTCACCTAAACAGCGTTAATCGACTTATCTTCGTAAAGAATATGCATTGCCTCTTCTATCATTGCATTAATTTCGGACTACAACGAGGCAAGTTGTTTTGAGATAATTACACCTGCGACAGTTTTTCGGAACTTCAGAGAATACGAAACTTAATTTTAGACCCTAAATTTATTGCGCCACTCACCAGTTTTACTTTCATTGCGCCACTCACCAATGTTACATTCATGGCGCCACTCACAAATGTGGCATTTATAGCGCGACCCACTAACGTTACATTTGTAGCGCCACTCACCAATATTACACATAGAGTGCCGGGGACCAGTATTACATTTATTGCGCCACTCACCAATGTTACATTTATAGCGCCACTCACCAGTTTTACTTTCATTGCGCCACTCACCAATATTACACATACGGTGCCGGGGACCAGTATTACATTTATTGCGCCACTCACCAGTGTTACATTTTTAGCGCCGCTCACCGGATTTATACTTATTGCGCCGCTCACCCATGTAGCCTAATAGTTATTGCATCGCTCACCAATATTGCGTTTATAACACCACTCATCATTATTTCTTAACAAGATATTTTCTTCTTCCCCCCACCTCTTCCCCCGATTCTGAATGTATTCTCGTGCTTCTAGCGATAATTGATTATTCAATTAATCCCTCGATTTAAAATGATTCGAAAGCCCCACGGTCGCCCTTCTCCTCCAAAAGTCCATATGTATTGCTGCCAAAAGACAGCTGCACACTGTACAGAAATCGGAAGGAAATAAACGTTGCAAATATTATTGTACGTCACATAGAGTTGGGGAATAAAATCACTTCCCAGCAACGTACCTAAAGGAATTTCATGTAACCGAAATTATCCCCTCCAGCTGTACATAATTTCAAGTTTGTTTCTTGCACTACTTCCATTGTGATCTTAAATTCATCGCTCCTTATGGTAATTACTTAAAGTAAATATATTTCGAAGTATAGCCATGTCTGTAAAATGTGTCACATCTAAAGCCCCCTTTACTATCTTTTTTCTACGTAGACCTGAATCTACAATGCAGTCCAAGTAGTGTTTTAAACTGTTAAAGCCCTTCTGTAAGTACATACATCATCTGCTGTAAGAGAAAACAAAGCACAATTGAGTCAACAGAGTTTATTTGCATATCGTGTCTGATTATGAACATTAAAAGCAGTCCCATTACAGGCCTGGACAGGCCCAGAGGGTTCTTAGGAAGTTAAGGTTCCCAGATTTTGTAACAACGGCACAGGATGATGGTAGGTTGTCAGCCTTACGCACCGCCCATAGTGCGATCGGAAGGATTTTATGTCAATGAAAAATCCACTGACACTGGCTGGGATCGAACCAGCGACCTTCCGATTTGTAGCACAACACCTTAACCACTGTGTTACCGCGGTCCCCTGATTATCAACATTAAAAGCTATTTTTCCCGAAAACGGAATTAAGTGCTTCAACCTGTACTGGAGACGCGAATTGCTTGCTTTCAAGTAAGAAATGAATTCATTGACATTAATCACACGAAAGTACCTCCGAATATTTCGCCTTTTCACCGCAAGTAAAATTCCACCAATTCGAAGCAATGGAAGCGTTCAGACACATCAGTGCCTTTACGGATATCAGGCGAGCATATCAGTAGAAAGTATTTAACATGTGATTGTGTGAAATATCAATTACAGCGGTAACAAGCTTGTAGTTGCCATGTGCACATACACGCAATGATTCATAAGCAGTTGAATAACATGGGAAAATTATGTGTAATTCCTTCAAAGACTTCTGCTAATCAGATCCGCAACATAAACGCGTGGTTGGACATAAATCACCTACTGCAAAATGAATTCCAGACAGGATGTAAGAAAATAGTGCTATGCAGGCTAGCATGTTCACTGTATGGAGAAAGAGATTGTGTGACCGATCCATCTGTGGCCTGATACGAGCCTTGGCTTCTTCTGGAGTGAAGTAAATGGCTTATAAATTCTTATGAATCAGATCAGGAAATGCAAAACAGAAAGGTGCGGACATGCCCCGAACAGCCTTCCAAACCTCTGGCCCACTGCTTAGAAGCACTGATTCTTTTGGTTTTGTTGTATCTTGTACGAATAACAAACAACATGGAACACAGCCCTTGAAAGACGCTGTACTCATCCAGCTAGCCAGTCTCCTGGTTTTATGTAACCCAGAGTTTTATTGCCATATTTTTAGACGCTGTCGCTAGGCCCTCTTCAGAACAATACAAATACGATGTACTCCGTACCAATTCTGGGCCTCCAGAGAGGTTGCTTCGCTTGACATTTTATGTCCATAATGTCCCAAAATAATTACCAACAAGATGACACTTATGGACTATCCTTTATTTCAGGGTTAGTCGTCCTTCACTCTACATGTTTCGAACTTCAGGGAGCTAATCATCAGCAGTTCACTTTTTTACTGTACAGGCAGCCTCTGGCATACTGAGTAATCTTTTGCTGTATTCCGCCCGTTCTCCTACGTGTTCTGTTCCCCTTTGTTATACCAGATTGCTGCATTTGTTTTGTACAGTTTTCTTTTGATGTTTCTATATTGATATACTTCTTTGGCCTGTTTGGCGTTGATAAATTTTACATTCATTGTTCCGTGCATCATTATAATTGTTTAAAAATACAGTAAAAAAGTGAACTCCTGATGATGAGCTCCCTGAAGCTCGAAACATGTAGAGTGAAGGACGACTAACTCTGAAATAAAGGATAGTCCATAAGTGTCATCTTGTTGGTATTTATTTTGGAACAATTATAATGATGCACGGAACAATGAATGTAAAAAGTCCATAATGTCCTTCAAGTAGGAATTTTACTTATTTTTAGGTTACATGAATTTGTGTATTATCTTGTAAACAGCATGGTTGTTGATATACTGTGCATGTTTTGATATAGAGTGTGTTTTTTGATAGTGTGTGTGTGTGTGTGTGTATGTGTGTGTGTGTGTGTGTGTTTTGATATACAGTGTGTGTTTTGATTTTCTCTTCTGAACCCTCTTCCTACCCAAGAAGAATTTGACAAGATAGTACGGTAAATTTATTTTGGTTTCATCTGAAGTGTCTGTTGTTATAATCACTTTTCAAGCAAAGTCAGTTTATTATTCTGACTTTAGTAAAAAATTTAGAATGTAGAATGTGACGAAAATCTTTCCTGTGGGAGCCGAAATTTTTTATGTGGACAGAATCCAGACAGATAATAAAGCTGAGATTCGCGTTTTTCAAATACTTTGCTCACGCACCAAAAAATAAACCATAATAGAAATAAGCATTAGCAAGGATCCACACCGTACTGGACATCCCTCTTTCTCCCTGACCTTCGTGCTAGTCGGAAGAATCAAAATGGACGAAATATTCAATTGGAAATGCCTGGTTGATTCGTAAAATGGGCCGTGTGTGCCGATTTACTTTATTTCCAATACCTGATTTTAGCTTCAATATTCGACATCCTGGCTTCATTCCAAACTGTCTGATGACCTTTTCAAAAAGCATGCTTGGCCAGTCTGTATAGTTACAGCAGACGCTCTTAGATAGTGGCACAATTCTTGCAGCCGCGTGGCCTGCCAGTCTGAATGAAGTAGCCTTTGTCATTCTCGCAAATGACGTTACAGGCACAACGTACCGCCTGTTGCGTATTCCTTTCCGTTCCGTTTTCAGTACTCTCCAAATACAGTAACGCTTCCACATACTTCAAAGCTACACAGGCGTCCTTGACATAGCTTATACTCTCATTAGTACGAGGCTTTACAAAATTCTTTTGCGTCTTCGTTCAGTGGAGTCCGTCTTGACAATCCGTGCAGTGAATTAACACTTGCCTTAGGGTTTTTTTTGCCACATTCAATACAGGAGAATTCCACACTACTGTAAGGAGTGACGTTAAATGGCTTGAAAGTCGGTGCAGTAGAAGTCGTACTTTGCTCAGGAACGTAAATGAATTTGTGTTCATAGTTGTGACAGTCACTGCCCAGTTTGGATGAAATTTGGTATAAGAGATCTTAATATGATGCTACTGAGCATTTATGACTTTCATGAAAACTGACGCAGGGAAGATCACACTTTTCTTAAGGACTACATGAAATTAGGCGCTCTTGCGGTGAAACTATACGATATTTTGAAAGTGAAGATTGGTAAAGGCTGGACAGAAAGATACATAATTTGCAATCTTGCAATTAGAAGTGTAGCCGGATTTTATATACTTACTAACCTAAAATGCAGCAAATTCTTCAACATAAATGTAATGATATTTCCAATGACGATCCATTTTCTTGGTGTATTAAATAGTTCCGCCTTCCTGTCTCGTGTAATGGAAATGTAGTCATCCACGTTGCACACATGAGCCTTGATTACAAACAGAAGATTTATGCTGGAGGTTGGTACAGCCATATTTACTTGCAATTCAGCTATAACTCATGACGGAAAATATAAATTATGTTACGAGAAGTTAAAACTAAAGTCCTTGCCTGTCTATGATGTCATAGACACGGAACACAGTGGACTGTGAGATATGTAGCAGCATATGTTAAAACTGATAGCCGTACACATGCGCTACAGGTAGGCCTGCTTATAAGCAATGTGTGTGTGTGTGTGTGTGTGTGTAGATCATAACAAGAATATTTTGTAATTAGTGTTCTATGTTTCTAGTCATACGTTGGCCAGTTATGTGATTCATTAACTTCCATGGTTTAGATGAGAATATAACGGAGCCTGAGATACAGAGAGGCAGACTGATGCAATATGCTGCGTTGTAATAGGATTTTATCTTCAATGGGACGTAAAGTAACAGCCTTCTGATTTATTCTCAGTTAGCTCTTTAAGCATTATCTGCCACCAGTTTTCATATTTAAAAAAAATCTGGAATTTTCCAATAGAATGCTCATGCAGTTTCCATACAGTTTCAGACCGAGGCGAGATTTTTTTTTTACCTAACCATTATTAACGGACAAAACATGGTGGTGGATACGGAGTGAATTTTTTGCTGGTAAAAATACATGTTTAAATAAATTCAGGCGAACTTTCGGTTTCTAATGGTAAATATAATCATATTGAGGACCGGGTAAGTTATTTCCTTCTACCTTTCTAATTGGGCCACGCGGTGGTGCAGTTGGTTGAGGCACTGCGCTACAAGCCGGAAGGTCGCGGGTTCGATTCCCGATGTTGTCATTAGAATTTTTCATTGACATAATCCTTCCGGCCGCACTATGGCCCTGGGGTTGACTCAGCCTCTAACAGAAATGAGTACCAGAAATATTTCCAAGGGGTAAAGGCGGCCGGTAACTAGGGCTGACAACCTTACAACCTTCATGTGCCGATTGTCTTGAAATCTGGGAGCCTCACCCTTCTGGAACCCTCAGAACTGTAATGGGATTTCTTTACCTTACCTCTCTATTTCCGTTCCTTTCTTTATTTCTTTCTTTCTGTTCACTCTTTATCCCTTAGTTTCCTCCTCCTCCCCCCCCCCCTTCCCTTGATTATCTTTCTCAGTGGCAGTCGGCCTCTCTCTGTCAGCATTGCTATGTCAGTTAGACGTCTAATAAGCGGCACTTGAACTACGCCACGCGCATGTGCAACATCAGTCCACCATCATCCATTAAGTGACGGTGCCAGTTGACTTTCTGCGGCCGATCTCAATGTGGAGCAGGCATAACAGTCCGAGATTTATTACAGTCAGGCCCGTAACTGGACAAGCGTTTCCTATGTGGCCCCAACACGACAAGTAGAAATGTTCGTTTTCCACTTCACAGACTTGACAAGTACAGCAAATACCTGTGGGTAGTTCGATCCGTAAGTTACATAAGGCTGAGACGTTCATCTAAATGATTTCCTGCCTCAAAGAAAACATTGCTTTTATATTGAAATACTAAAGAATTAATTATATATATGGAAACGTAATTGTTTATTATAAAAATATGACACAGTTGATAATCTAAAATGTAATTCCTGTGCTTAACAATGCGAAGACAAATAAATTCCCAGTACATATAAAGGTGCATAGCATACTGCACAGTATAAACATGCCCTAGCGAATATAAAATACAATTAGTTAATGCCGTAGGCGGAAGCAAACGCTCTTTGTTTTGAGATTCGTTCAAAACACATTAATAACTTATGTAGAAAGAACGCAGAGCTTCTGTTGCTAAACCTCGCGGTACGTGTATGTATTACTGGCCTTCAGAGTGTTAAAAGGTTAGTTACATGTAGGCACAGTATGCTTTCTGTGACGGAGACAGGGCTGCTTACAGGTTAGACACGGTGTACTTTCTATGATAGAGATAGTCTTACTGAGGGGTAGACACAGTATGTTTTCTGTAAAGTGGAATCTCAGTTTATGAATATTGTTAGGATTAATATTGGGTTGCCAGTTATTAATAAAATTCCGTTCAAATATCTCACGATTCCCACACAGAAATTATTAATAAAAATCTTGTTAATTGAAGGGTTTCACGAAATGCAGTCAAATGTTAGCGATTGCATTGGAAATGTGCTCCTGTATCCCTAGAGACACAGAATTTGTTTGTGGGAAAATTTAAGGCAGCTGTTTTTAGTGTTGTTAACCTATGTGGCGTCTTCAGTTCTGTGTATACACGGACGGTGTTACTAGAAAGTACTTTATATTGCATTGACTTCTATTTATTTTATCCACGATCGTGTAGTCACATGTCTTGTGCCAAATTTCTGTTCTCTCGTGACAAGTTCCCTGCTGCAGTAAATTACTTCGGACACGGTTGTATACTCTGAGCTCCCGTCGTGGATGTGATATGTTGGTACCGCCTTCTCTACTTGTTTCTCTACACACTTTTACCTCTAACTTGTCCTGAACCGTTCCTTTCCCAAGTTCGCCATTTGTTATAGTTAAATTTTCACGTCACAAATTCCGAACCTTAAGCTACGTAACGAAATTTCTTGTTGTAAGCCCTGAAGTTGTAGCTCAGTCAGACACGTGTAACAAACAGTCGTACTATTCTGAACTACTTGTAAAATATTGCGGATCCACAAAAACTATTTTACAAAAATTCCCCTCAATGTTATTCTTTCACTATCTTTATTACCACCCAGGTGTATGCCGCAGAATAATATTAACCTTTTGACGCCTAATGTCAACTACAGTGGTCGTACCGCACCGCTAACCTCTAAAGTTGCATTTTATATATTTATTCAACAAATATAGGTACTGAATATTTTAAACATGATATATAC
>Ga0123354_10001804_pt1 | contig 27021 bp, 18 predicted proteins | sample TergutLab28metaG_2_FD_97872 | JGI IMG/M metagenome (GOLD analysis project Ga0123354, IMG submission 97872) | Labiotermes labralis P4 segment gut microbial communities from Petit-Saut dam, French Guiana - Lab288 P4 | ecosystem: Host-associated > Arthropoda: Insects > Digestive system > Gut ...
TAAACTCTTCCACCCTCTCGAAGGTACTATTATCAATCCTCACACTGTGATTTTGTCCTGCATTCTGATCTCGAGACATGACCATGCACTTAGTTTTATCAGCACTTACTTCCAGTCCAGTCTGCCCTAGTAACAGCTACTAGAGCTTCTGCATTTTCCTTTAGAGTATGTATGCTTCCTCCCAGTATATTAACATAATCGGCATAAGCCAGAAGCTGATGGATACCATTTAATTTCAAGCCATCCTGGTTTACCTGAACCCTCCTCTTGGCCTACTCTAAAGCAAAGTTAAAAAGCATTGGTGATAGAGCGTCTCCTTTTTTCAGACCATTCCTAATAGAGAATTTGTCAGACATATTCTTGCCTATCCGTACTCTGCTATATGTTTCAGTCAAACTCATCTTTGTTAAACTTACAAGTTTCCTAGAGATACCAAACTCAATGAGAATCTTATGTAAGATCTCCCTCCTAACTGAATCATAAGCTTTCTTGAAGTCTACAAAGAGCTGATGAACTTATTTATTGTATTCACATTTTTTTTAAGTATTTGGTGAATGCAGTATATATGATCGATAGTCGACCTGTTGCGTCGAAAGCCACATTGATGATCCCCGACAATTTCCTTCGCATATGGAATTAACCATTGAGAGCAGGATGTTGGATAAAAATTTGTAAGTGGTTGAGAATTTGTGCATTAATTTGGTCACATACTAAGATAATACTGAGATGCACGGTCAGCAAGGCATAAAAAAAAGAAACATACGGAATAAATAAATTTCACCTAATGTGTACAATATGCACGTATTAATGCACAATCCATAGGACATGGATACAAGGGTTTTTCTAATAGCTTGTGTACCTTGAACGTTCCAGAGATCTTGTTACTCCGAGAAAGCGATAGGACTTACTGGAGTAAATTACCGTGGAATGTTGCTGTAACACGGCGAGTCTCTTCAGGTTGATCAAGTAGATGAGAAAGACTACAGGATGTATTTTACACTCTGTTTTAACTGCATGAGAGGGACACCATGCACAAAGAATATCTGCATGCCAAGCATGAGAGTTGATCTAAATATATCCTTCCACAGGAATTTCGCACAATCCCGCTACGTGTCCTAATCTGTGTACGGTGAATTACATAGCTTTTATATCTGTATTAACAACAGACCTTTTCAGTGGACTTCTGCTTATCCTGACAAGTAACCGACCCAGTCTAACGTATTACTCGGTAACAGTAACAAAATTAATGAGCTGTCTCTGTAGTAAGCTCACGTTTTTCTACGAAGAGCTCTGTATATGGCTGAGCTGTACACACAGAAGGAAGCAATCCCCGGTTTAACAATTCACTGTTATTGTACAGTTCGGTGCATTTTAAGGCAAAAAAAGAACACACAGTCTGCTAAGCTTGTACACAATGACGACTACAAAAATGCTGATTAATTTTCCGATAAATACCAGCTTAAAATGACTGGATGTCAAGACTGTTTTGAAACTTGAGGTTTAAAAACGATTCTACTGTTATCTTCGAAGGGAGAGCAGTTTTTTTAGGTGTGCCCCCCCCCCCCACTTCAACATAGGAGCATATGAGAATACCACACCTGCAGTCACAGTTTCCTCCCAACCCTACACCTAACTTACCGAAAGGATCAACACCCAGCTACCTATAAATCCATTCACGCAATAGACATCCTACCAAACTTAGTTTAACAAACGCACGCAAATAATGATGATGATGATGATGATATCTCAACATCGACAAGCGGTTTATGCATGTTATATATAACTCTTATAGCACGAAAGTTGTCAAAATCTGATGATGGCCGCTATAGGCCGAAACATGTAGTTTTCTATTGCTAATAAACACCATCATTTAGCCATATATTTATAGTTATGTTTTGACTGAATTAACCTCACCTTATAGGAGAACAGTTTTGTTCAGAAAACCCTCACGTTTCAGACTTAAAAAAATAATTCGGAGTTTATCTTGAATCCAGAATGCTTTGAACAAAGTAACACTTAAATTTGATACGCCTATGGTTTATTCACAATTCGGAATCGAAATGTTTAGATGCACATTCTTATTCATTATTAAGAGCTAAAGTAACCTCTGATACACAACAATTCTACAGCTCTGCTCTGAATTTTTCCAAGCACGCATAAATGCGTACTTTCTAATAACCTCCATGTTATAAGCGCTTACCGAAGTCAACATAAGGATGCTGTAAAGTAACAAGAGACCAGCAAGCGTAATGTAACGAATTAAACATGCCACTTGCAAGTTTCGAGGTACAAGTATTCGTAATATTGCTGATGAACAATCACATCTGGGATATTATGCCGTGAGAGCTGGTAAATTTCTGCCGACATTTCAAAGAACATCGAGTCTTCATAATCGGGGTCAAGTCTTCTTAGACTTCGCTTCTTCGAAACTTCAGTAATAATTTACCAGTCAGCACGGCGTCACATTAAATAACCTTTAACTTTCTAAATGTAGCATTTTTATTCCTTGATCAATGAATGGTGAAAAGCGTGCCTACAGTCCCACAGATGATGAAAATGATGACGTTAATAATAATAATAATAATAATAATAATAAGCTCTTTACATCGTATTTATACTTATATTCCTGAGACAAACTATGTCCCTAGGGAATACAGTGTTGCAGCTATTCTGTTGTTACTATTCATGGTGCTTATATCGTTAGTTTCATTGTTGAATCTATTGTAGTTTTATATTAGTACTTTCCGAAGTATGTGTGCAGTGCCCAATATGGCTGTTTTCTGTAGTTCCGTGACTTCATGTTTTCCTGGTATGTTGCTCACGTATTTTCTAAATGACTGTGAAATAGTCCCAGTCGCCCCTATTATTAGCGGTATCACCTTTGCTTTTACATTCCACATGCGCTGTATTTCTATTGTGTATTATTATTATTATTATTATTATTATATAAAATAACCTAGTAGCCAATAAGATAATCAGCAAAATGCACATTCAAAAACAATTACAATGAAAGAATGTAAAAAACCGCACACCAATGACACAAGAATTAATGACACAAAACACGAAGAAAACGAAATCACAGAGATTATTCATTAAAAAATTATGATAAAACAAACAAATTTAATTTGAAGTCTATTAAGCGTTCTAGCTTGCTTTCAGAAGATAACGACGACTCGACGCAATAGATTCGACGCTGATGCTCAATTGGCAGGAGGACGGTTTTGCAGAAGAGCAAACACGAAACTTAGAGCTCTCTCACTCAGATTCCGTCTATGAACTTGAAGACCAAACTAACTTAGGAACAACATGGAGCAGAGTCCTATTTGACGGGCTAACAGGTCCTCAGCCAGTCAAGAAGCTTCCCGCATTTTAAGGAACCCGAAAGTTTATTATCCCATTCACAAGAACCGACCGCCTCTCCCTATCCTGAGCCAGAAGAATCCAGTCCATGTCCCCCCATCCCACTCCCTGAACATCCATTTTTATATTATCCTCCCATCTCTTCCTTGGCATTCCAAGTGGTCTCCTTCCCACATGTGTCACCATCACAATCCTGTATGCTACTCTCCTCTCCACCATACGCACTACATGCCCAGCCCATCTCAATTCTTCTTGAATTGATCACCCGAAAATTATATGGGGAGGAGTGCAAACCATACGCCTCCGTTGTTACCTCGACCTTCTTAGACCCAAAAATCCTCCTCAGCACGCTATTCTCAAACACCCTCAGCCTACATTCTTCCCTCAGTGTAAGCGGTCAAGTTTCACACCCACAAAAAATAACAGCAAAATTAGAGTTATGTGTGCTCATAATAAATAGCTCTTTAATATCAAAGCACGTGGTACGCAACACTTTTTTTGACATTTCAATGCTCTGCGCGTTTCAACAAAAATACAAAGAGAAATTTAATGCCTAGAGGATATTAGACGATCAGTTTTGTAACCGAGATACAGGATGCTTCTCTTTCTTAGAAACTGAATCTTTAAGTACTCTTAAATGTATTTCTGTTTTCAAAGCGCTTATCGGATGAAAGTTAATTTTAATACTATACACATTTCTCGCAATAAATATATATTTATATTTTATTTCCAATTTACTGCACTAGTTTATAAATAAAGGTCACTCCTATAAGTTTCGACCGTTACATATACCACCTTCAGGGAATACTTGTCACATAAAGGTCATACAAATTTAAAGTGCTATTTCCGTCTTTTGTAAATGGTTAAATATTAACTTTTATCAAAGAAAGTTTTATATTTAACTATATATAACTCTTGTGTGACATGTGGTCGCTGAATATGGTCATATATAATGGCCGAAGCATGTAGGAGTAACGTTTATATATCGACCAGTGCAGTAAATTGGAAATAAATTCACCTGTGAAAGTTATGTGTTAGTAGTACCTCCTGGATTTGAAGGTAAAGTATAGGTGAAGTTCGCCGCATCCCTAGTCATGAAGCGTCATGAAAATACATTCTGTATGTCTTGGCTTTCCAGAAGACCGAGTGCTCAAGTTTATGCTGTTGTTGCTTTCAATCAAATTTAAGCTTAATAATAACCATTATGCAGGAGGTTGGACAGACTTCATCTGACGGTTCTAGCGTAGCGGCAAAGAGAAAATGTCTGTTCTTGCTGGATTGTCATCGTCGCTAGCTAGGAAACAAAACGTGAATACTTTAGTTACAAGTTAAGGCGACTAAAACAACCCCTGTTTTATTTTATAAAAAAAGTCTTGTTAATATTTAGGGTAATCTTACCCAGTAGCGCGGTGGATTACGTTAAATTTGGAATGCGATTAGACAGAACTATGTGTTCCACAGTTAATAAGCAATCTAGGCATATCTTTGAAACTTTAACAAAACTCATAAACCTTACATATACTCGTACTCGACATAGATGGTTACGTAATCAGGGGTTGTAATTAGGTTAGAATTTGTAGGGTACAACTCTCCCTGAAGTCGCATAGAAAGCCAAGAAAAGAAGAAAATTCCTAATCAGAGTAACCGACAGTCGGGCTGAAATTAAAATTATGTACACTGATGCACCACCCTGTTCAGAGGGGGTAGCTTTATAACCAGTGAAAAAGGTCAGTTGCAGATTTAATGGGAAGACTGTAGGTTACGGTCCCTGCCAGTTCCACAGAATGCGGGGATTTTATTGACTTGGTAATGAGCTAGTAGCGTCTGAAAGAGGACTGTTAAGGAAGTAGTTAGTTAGTTGTTTAGCTACTTAGTTTGGTAGTCAGTGAGTCAGTCATTTAGTTAGATAGCTAATCAGTCAGCGAGTTTGTCAGTCAGTCGCTCAGCAAAGAGATTATATGTCGAGGCCCTCCGACTTGTAATGTCACCTGTCACAGAATCAGGACAACGACGTTCTCATGTCAGCAGCATGCAACCTTCGGGAGTTAGTCATAATGGTCTCATAGTTTATGTACACAAATAATTACCAGTCAAGAAGTGAGAGTGATGTCGTTGGAACTTCCGATTTCTGTGGAGATCTCTCCGGATTAAAATTCGTTTGGAATTTTGCCAATACGACAGATGATTACCTTCAGTTTCTTTGAGAACTGTTTTTGAATCCCTACACAGCAACTTTCAACATTCCACATTTCAGTTCATCCTTCACTAAATAAAAACACAATCCAGGTTTTTTTTTAATTTGACATTCAGAGAACCGTGCATCGTGATATATTCTTATAATAAAAGCCAACGATATGCACAATTTCTCAAATTTATTTGATAAAGTACTCTACACTTTTCCGTCAAGTCCACTGTCATCATCAGGAGTATCTCAACACTGTATACACGCAATAGGTATTTGTCATGCTAGTTCTGTTGGACCTGACCTCGCTAGCAGACATCCAACAGAACTAGCATCACAATACCTATTGCGTGTATACAGTGTTGAGATACTCCTGATGATGACAGTGGACTTGACGGAAACGTGTAGAGCACTTTATCAAATAAATTTGAGAAATAGTGTGTCTCGTTGGCTTTTATTATAAGAACAATCCAGGCTTCTCGCACAGTTATTTAACATAAAAAAATAGAGATATACCTCCAATCACTGTATAAGCCTTAATGGTCTGTAGACTGACAAATTTACCTTTTGATTTCTATCTTAAGACATTTATGTTTCAGCGTTAGTACACAAAAATTTAGAGTGAGGAACAAACTCATGCTTTGTCCTCAAACTGAACACCAAAATTATCAGACACAATACAGAGACCCCTCAGGACTGACTTTCTTCCAGGTTACGTACAAAATTGCAGTTCGTAGCTCACACGGAATATGATGTCCTTTAGACAGACCGGTCAGTTAATGCTGTGTACGGATACAATTTGCATTTATTGTCACAAACATACGAAACCTAATAACACGTACTCTTGCGTGATAAAATTCATGTTATGTTACTCTTGCACCACCTGGTATATATAGTTACCACCGGGACTTAAAATATTAAATTCTCAGAGCACTGGGCAAAATAATTCTGAAACACATCTGTCAATTGTTTTCCACACAAACTATCGAAACAAAATAAAAGTCTTGAATTTCTGTAAAGCTTTAAAAGATTTACTGGGAGTTTTTTTAATATATTAGTACATCTTTAATTACGAAGGCAAAATAGTCTCAGCTGAAAAATAATTTGCTACTTTACACGGGCATTATTGAGATCCTTTAGAATTCTGCTATGAATATGCAGTAATAGGAATAAGTGACAGACATGTTTCGGTCTTCATACTTTCCTTTCATATATTCCTAAGTACAGATATTCTTCAAACATATCTTGTGTAATTTTATGACACGTGTCGCTATTCACTTCAAAGTCATTTCGACCTTAACAGAGAAAGATACGTCTTCCCTAGAAGCGTCAGTAATTTACAACTTCAGTGCAGTGCTATACACAGAAGGCTTTACGAAGAATTATTGGCACATTCTTTAACGCGAGCAGCGCGAAAATACACTTAGGACAACCGATGTAATCAAATGGCATGATACGTTATGTAGTTCTACTGATACTTGGATTTTATATTCGTGAGGAATATTTCTGGGAAAATGATTATGAGTAAGATGTGTGCAAAATTTGTATAAATAAATATATGTTCATTCATATTTGGAAGTTTTAGTGTTAAGCTAATAATTGAGCTGCCATTTTTCATTTGCCAGCGTCATTACATAGCAGGAGATATACGCACAGCATACTGAAACTCAGCATGCGATAGTTACTCAAATAACAGTACAAATATAAATGGATGGACTGAGAGCTCAAAAGCTGATGTTAAAACGGGGATGCCATTAACATGAGTGACTGCACTTTGCGCTCCGCAGTCTCACGTGGGATCCATATACGCGCCATAATCGGATCAGCCTGTGCATAGAAATCATTTATTTCTTCTCAGGTAAGAAAATTGCATAGGTTATGGCGTACACTAACAGGCAAGTTCTACTATATTTAACCGTTTTAAAGTTCAATGGTTGCAACATGTACATATAAGATTAACATTTTAAAACTCCTAATCACCCCCCCCCAAAGAACACGTTTAGGTGTTTTGTACTATTCTCACAATAAACAGCGATTTTTTATGCAAAATCATACAGGGTTTAATATGTTAACTGCTATATCTTTTCTCCGTGAGGTATGACATCGACTGTTAAATACAATTCGCTCTAAATTCAATCCTTAAAGACTGTGCCATACAATTAGTCTTCGGCCTCATAACGCGGAGGTCTGGGTTCAATCTCGTGCCAGTCCATACGAAAATATTGTGGTCAAAATGGCAATGGAGTACGTCTTCCTTCTGAGCACTTCTCTTTCCCCCTGCCAGCATTATTCCACCTATGCTGCAAATTATGTTAATCTAAATACTGCATCAAACAGAGGGACAAGCGGGCGAGGCCTGGGAACCTTAAAACAGAGAAAGACTGTTTCGGATACTGGGAAACATTGGATAGAAAATCACTACCTTACCGCGTTCAGAGTCTTTAAAATGAGGAAGGAAGTCTTACAAGTAGTGTCGGCTTTATACGGCAGTGCATCGTTTACTGTGTTTGTTCTTTCGTACTCGCAAGTTACCACACTCACATGTCGGTCAGAACATCACTGATGTCTTACGATTTTAATGAATCTGCTGCGGTAAAGTCAAAGTTGTCTCTACGCAATCCACACATACACAAAATTTATTATATAAAATATATATTACATATCATATATAATGTATTATGTAATATAAATATTTGTACACACACTCACCCGAAGCTACCCTTACTTTGCTGTAGCGGTACGGCTTGCGTGTTCAGATGATCCTGCAAGTTATGCTGGCGGTAGGGTTGCTACTGGCAGGGTCTCTCAAGCCAGACATGTTAAAAGTGATGACCCAGACAAAAAGGAATAACCTGGCCGTCCAGTTTGGGGTTGGACGTGTGGCTGACAACTTTACCTCGTAAAGAAGTATCGTTTGGACAACTGAACAAAAGTCTCGGATAAACAGAAACCTGGAGGCAACGCACTGAGAAGGCTAAGGCTCGATTTGGTTTGTAACGCCACTGCAGCACACACACACACACATACACACACACACACACACACACACACACATACAAACATGAACCTCCTCGCTAGATACCTGTAAGCGGTAAGCTTTAAACCCCGCTCACTTTACGTTGTAAGCACTAAGTAGGAGACAAGGCGAACTTTCCACTAAAGTACTTAACACACAACACTACAGGAGTACTGACCTCCTGCACTTATAATGACAGCTAGAATTTAGTTGTGCCATATAATTTAGTTGTGCCATATAATTTAGTTGTGCCATATAATTTAGTTGTGCCATATAATTTAGTTGTGCCATAGAATTTAGTTGTGCCATAGAATTTAGTTGTGCCATATAATTTAGTTGTGCCATATAATTTAGTTGTGCCATATAATTTAGTTGTGCCATATAATTTCGGGAACCGAATTCAGTACGTTTTTTTAAACTGTATTTAAAACGAATTGCATGTTTAGAGCACAGCGCTACGTCATCTTCATTAAATGCACGCTTCTCCGAACTGGCTGCTATTTAAACCCCTTGCCTTCTGTTTCTGTCAGCAATTAACGTTTGTACTTTGACCTTTAACTTCACATTTTATTGGGATTTGAATTACAAAAAGTGCCGTCGTAGCTTCTTCTCAACCCTGTCACATGCCAGTTGCATACATTTAATTCTTTCGTGTGCGTTCTCTTGCATTGTGACATTGTCAGGTAACAAATAATTAGATCATTTACAGAGATATAACTTTGGTTTCAAAGTATATTTAATAGATGATATGGACAAAATTTAGGCTGTAGCGGTAGATATACTACGTTATTCAGCGTAAATTTAAGAAAGCTATTAGTATCTTTACTGCTTATCTGCATCCGGGATTGAGAAATTTAATAGTACTTTCGATAACACCAGCTTTAATAACATATTGTCTGCCAATATAATTTACACCACGCTACTCAATGAACCTCTGCCACTTCCATGCTACACGTTCTATCCATCTCAACCTTCAGGAATTATTCATATTAATTGTAATAAATAAAAAAACAAATTTTGAAACTCTTCTTTAAGTACCTGAATGGATCTGACTGCAAAAAAGTGTTGCATTTTTTTAAGCTTCCGGCCAGTTAAATTTTCGATGGAGTTTTTTTTGGAAGTCTGAAACATGTCCACCGCCAACTCCGCTCTTATTGAAATGTAGCATGTCGTAGTTGTTCTTGTAACGTCTCCTTTTGATCCTTTATCTTCTTTTTCACTAATGACACTTCTGAAGTCCTGTGATATTAAATCTACTTTTTCTCTACTATAATCCTCTGAAGCCTGGTATGTGGAGCTTCATCTGAAAAAGGGATCTTAACTGAATTTCCAATATTCGAACGTTGGCACTGAATTCACTCTGGACACCGTCCAAGAAATTCCGCTAGCTTTCTGAGGGAAGGAACAAATACAAGCTCAGCTGCCGGAGGAATTCTCCAGGATATTTTCAATAATCACCATCCGTTGGTGACAACAGTGTCTTCCATATAAGAAAGGTAATCCCAAGATTGAGACCGTATTCTTTGGTTGCAGTTTTCCAATTCCATGAAAAGCGAAATGTTAAGCTTTCCTTTGTGGAAACCGAATTCTATGGAGATAAAGAGAATGATATTTCACTGTTCACGTGAAAAGAAGAGGACGCACTTGGATTTGTCATCTTTCTGAGTGAAGTTATACATTATGTATCGCAAACGAATTTCGTCTCTCTCCAGAAAGAACCGCTGTCAGCCACGTATCTTTACATGAGCAGTTTTCGGGTGCTCCCTCTGTTCAGCAAGGACGGGCATCTCGTTGTACCTACTTAAATTCGAAAACCGGTTTTCACTTGGGAGACCGAAAGAGATTTGTGAGAGTCATATTACCAGATATGTAGGAGGAATAGGGGTTGGACATATGGCGTGGATTCAGCTGGTTCATGAAGGTATTCAGTGTCGGTTTGTCGTGTACACCGTCATGAAACACAGGTCCCGTACGGACATGGAATTTCTGTGTCAGCTGACCAACTATCAACTCTCTAAAAGAGTACTTGTATAAGAGAGGCAGTTATCTAGCAAAGTGTTATATTGAGAATAAGAATCATTACAGGTCATCTTCAGGATGCATTATGTGATACGTCATACGGTGGCTTTTTGTTTAAGCGCCATTCAATGAGGTCGTATTGCTGACATGGGAAGTATTGTTCCTTGGATCCTGGACCTCGACACAACATCGAGTTCAACAGAAACTTCCATTCTCCTTCTCACCACCAGAGAAAGAACCCCCGGATCCAATCACATGTGTCTGTGTGAGCGAATGGGCAGTTCTAATGTATATTTGTTCGAGAGAATAAAAATCATTATCTCGGCAGATAATCGTAAACAATGGAGCAGTCCGCAGTCAGGTACTGTATTAACCTATTCTAAAACCTAAAGAGAGCAGGGAGAGATTATGTTTTCATGTTATAATCCGATCAAAGCACCAGAATGTGACATAAAGCGATTCAATTCAAAAGAATTCATTTATGGAAAACAATTTTGGTACGAAAGTAACAAAATTTGTGTCAGTATCGTAGTTTGTATGCTACCGATAGAGTTTGAATATCACAGAAGCGTAACCAGAACTAACTAAAACAATAAATGATCAGTCAACACAACTAATCTTACCTCATTTATTTTAACATTGAATTATTTACATATTACAATTTTACTGTTGTGTTTATTTTCTAGCGCGGGATTCCACATATACAGAGACTGAAACGTTACGAGTAGCAAATGCCATAAATGTCATGTCTGTGTATAGATGACGGTGGACCGAGCGATACGATACATGTAGTGTGGTTCCGATAAAACATAGCTGTGTTCACTGATCATTTGTTGTTGTAGTTATTTCTGAGACACATCGAGATGAGCTCCAAAAAAGTAAAATAACCCGAACTACGGGTGTAAAGACGACCTACGACTATTAAAATTATCAGCTCAGCAAAAAATACGCATTTCTAAGTATCTTGATCACAATATGTCTAATACTTTTAATGACTAATTAGAAGAAATACCTTCCATAAGAATGATGAAATAATAAACACCAATTTAAAAGACTTTATTAAGTGGGTTTTATCTACAACTTTACAATATGACACTTAAATATGCATGTTGTCTGTGATTTGGAAGTTACACGTTCTTTACGGGGAAGAGTAACAATATAAATATAGACACTACATGATTCTTGCCAAGTGAAGTAACCAGAAAAACTAAAAAATTAAAGAACAAGAAGTAAACTGTAAATCAGACCGTGTGGTTGTCTTTCTCTTCCCTCTTGATTCCCAAGATAACAATTTGTGCGACGTGACTGACAAAGAGGCACTTGCGCCAGGTTTGTCACAGAAGATTTGGGTCCTCGTCTCCTAATTATTATTCCATCAATGTTCCGTTTTAAGTAGCAGTACTAAGGGACTCAGTCTCACCTAACCACTAATGACTAAACTATAAACTAAATACTAAACGAAAAAGAAATATTATTTACATTGCAGAAGTAAACAAAGTCAATCGTAGGAAATCCACCAAACGACGTAAATTTTTGTGTAGCTCAAGACAAAGTATAGACAAAGGGACATGTGGGTTTTGCTGCAAAACGTAAAACAAATTCACAATTTAGTTCAACATTCTTAAAAAAAATCATCACTGTGTGCTACTATTTAAAATGTATTTTATAGTGTGTAAGGTGTTTTATAAATGTACGTACTTGCACACACACTTATAGATATAAATATCACTGTAGCCAGAAAGAATGGTGTGAAAAACACAACTAAAATTTACAACGTTGAAATTCAGAACGAGAACAAAGTGGATTCAAAAAGATCCAGTGAAATCGTGAAATTCTCTTTGGCGCCGAGAGAAAATTAGGGGTGAGGAAAGGCTGGTTCAGCCTGTCTGCCTGCTGAACAAATACCCCCAAAGCCGTACCCTTTACATGGAATTAAATGTGCAGCGAGGGATGGCAGTGAGAAGGGTTGGATACGGGTTGGGAGGAGGCGTGTGAGAAGCCCAATTAAGTCAAGGGATGTTACGACACAAGGACAACGAGTTTCAGTTTGTTTTCAATTAGATTTCAACCAAACCAGACAAAAACAACGAAGATGACGTCTCTGCATTATGTGTTATAATCTTCCCTTTTGGCTAAAGTTTAACCCATTTATGAAATAGCCTCCAGTCTTTAGAGAAGAGTTAAGTGGAGAAGTCTACTTCTGAGAATAATAACTCCAATGTCTATATTTAGAGCAAGATTTTCATCCATATTATTCATTTTCTCAGCTTCATCCCGGCAAAGCAAACTGAACAAATTTAATTTCCTAACAGTAAGCATGTGAAGTTTCAAGCTCCTGTTATAGCTCATTATGCAAAGTATTAGGCTTACTGATCTAAACAAACATACTTCTAAATCTCTGGTATATACTGTTGAGTAACGGATATACCAGTAAGTGAAATTTTCCAATAGCCTGAAACACCTTGAGGTATCACAGTACATTTGAACAGAGGCATCACGATGTGCTCATAAACGTAATACATATCACGTAATGCACGTCACACCTGTGAGACAAATGATTTAATCTTTATGTATTCCATGAATATCAACACGATGTGATACCAATGTGTGCATAGTATCTTGTGACTTAATTCTCAAAACAGGCCTGAAGATGACTGAACAATAGTCGAAACATGTAGCCTATGTAATTACTTTGTGTAATAAAGTAGTTATGTTGACGTACATTATTTAATACTACATCACAGTACACATGAAGAACACTTCCATTTCTTTTTTTAGTTTGTCGTTAGATCACACGTATTAAGCCAGCAAGAACAATTTTTCATGATGTTTGTTCCTTTAAGCTGGCGGACAGACTGCAGTGATTAAAGCTGGGGAAAACAAGATGCACAGCTAAGAACACATGAAAACAAGATCTCTGCTACACCAACCTCATAAAAACAAGGTGCACAATTACACAAACCTTCCGAAAACAAAAACTACATACACCTTATGACAACAAGATCCACAGCTACACAAACCTTATGTCAAGAAGATCCACAACTACACAAACCTTATGTCAAGAAGATCCACAACTACACAAACCTTATGTCAAGAAGATGCACAACTATACAAACCTTATGTCAAGAAGATCCACAACTACACAAACCTTATGTCAAGAAGATGCACAACTACACAAACCTTATGTCAAGAAGATCCACAGCTACACAAACCTTATGTCAAGAAGATGCACAACTACACAAACCTTATGCCAAGAAGATCCACAACTACACAAACCTTATGTCAAGAAGATCCACAACTACACAAACCTTATGTCAAGAAGATGCACAACTACACAAACCTTATGTCAAGAAGATGCACAACTACACAAACCTTATGTCAAGAAGATCCACAACTACACAAACCTTATGTCAAGAAGATGCACAACTACGTAAACCTTAAGAAATCAAGAGCATAAATACACTAACCTTTTAAGGGGTAGTTAAAAAAGCCGTATGTAAAAGAAATGCACAATCGCACAAGCCGTTCGAAAACAAGCAGCTTAGATACACAAACTTTTGAAAACAAGATGCATAGCTACAAATATCATGGCAACAAACTATAGAGCTACATTAACCTTCTGAGGAGAACTAGAACTGCTACAAGAAACTTATACCAATAAACTCCACAGCTAAGCAAACTTAATAGAAAAAAGGTACACTGCTATGCAAACTGCATGGAAACAAGACGCACACGTACGCAAAGCCGACGGTAAAAAGTTGGACACCTACGCAAACTTTATGAAATCCCGAAGCTTTGACAGCAAAAAAATAGTGAAACTGTGTACCAACAGATGTTAATAAATGTAAATTAAGAACTGGAAAGAGAGGCTAACAACATTGCCGAATGAGAGAAGTCCACTATGGAGGCGAAAGTCCTCATTGGACAGTCTTGCCATTTAAAATGAACAAGAAGAACAAGAAGCTTTCGCTGTTCAAGCGCATGGAAAACGTACTTTGAATGAATAAAAAAGAAAAGGAAAAAGAATGAATGAGGGACAAATGGAACAGAGTGAAACAGAAAGGGACTTCTACATTCCAGATAAGTTTCAAAACATCTATCACGCCTAACTTGTATTACAACGTACCTTAAAACATATAAACTTTATTCCAATATCGATTTAAATGGTGTGGCTAAGCGTCAGGGCATTTAGTGCAAACAGGTGTGGAGGTGTGGAGATAAAATCTAAAGCACTCATATTCTGCACAGCAGGTGGGCATGAGTGGTCAGATTCACTAACCCGTCGACCAGTACCCGCTACTCATTTGGGAGAATTCTTGATTATCCTCATAGTTATCGCCGGGTTTGTGACGTTATTCATGCTAAACATAAGCATGATCTAATCGAAGTAATGAATTATATGTTGAAGGATATCCAGTCAAAATAAGATGGGTTTTCAGCCCGACAAGCCATTTCCTGCGATCAAGCAATCCGGACAATCACTATCGATCTCCATTCATTACAGACGTTAAAAATGAGTGGCGCTCTACCTCTACTCCCCCTCTATACCTTCATGGTGTGGACAGTGACTTTACCTTACCTATATTATCATCAGAGTCCATTCTCGCATCTTATTTTCCTCAGATCCACCTACGTCTATGCCCTCATCTTATACGTATCTACTTTTGCTCTTCTAATACCGAAGTATTAAAACAATTTTTATTTTAAATCTTACGCATACACTTAAAAATTACATTACACTGCACGTACAGTCTCATTTTTATTGATTTGGTTTCCCTAAAAATATTATTGTAATGGTACAAATAATGAAACTGCTCGTTACGTAATTACCTCTATTTTTCGAAGACTGCTTTCGTCTCATTTGTGTGGCACCGCGTGGTGTAGAGTGTAAACAACATTTCAGAGGAGCGTGCTGTCTCCATCATCAGTGTAGTAATGCAAGAATAGTGTGGAATATAGTGACCCTGGAGTGTAACACCGGAATATGGGCGAAATAGAGGAGCTGGACCACTAATACAAAGTAGATATATTGATAACCGATATGTACGTGAGGGGATGAAGTGTTGAGAGGAGGCAACGTGTGAGAATGGAGCGGATATGCAATAGAATGTGTAAATATAACAAAAGCGAATGTACCATCCGTAGTAAAAAGGGAATAATATAAGGCTAAATGTAGAATGAAACAAGTAATATACAAAGAAGGGCTGCAGGGAGAAGGAAAATGAGTACAATATTATGGAAATAAATAGCCATGTCTCCTGGGAGTCTGGAAGTACTTTGCTCTTTAAGACAGAAGCAGCAGGGTCCTCAGGGAAGTAAGTAGCTATTTGCTGGCCGACATGTCGCCCGTCATATCCCAGAATATTTGGAAGTTCTTCTTCTTCGCTGTTAGAAACTCAATCCCCTCAATTAAAGCGTTATGACGTGGAAAAATCTTAACAAGATAGGCAATGTTAGTACAACGTAATATTGAGGAGCGTAGACGTTATCATTTTGGAAGTGAAAAACGAAAATTATTATTTAGTTTCAGTGTATGTCTTTAGTTTTCCAGCGTGAAATGCGCATGCGCCATATACTCATCTGTGGTTCGTTAGGCCCTAAAATATATTTGCACGTTATCTCATGAACGACGTTATTTTCGGAAAAACGTTTTTGAAGATGAAATGTGAGCTTATATTTTCTATACAACTTTCACCTGAAAAGTTTCTTATTCTAAAAAGAACTGAATAAAATTATAATCAAAAATCTACATTGGCCTTCATGTAAAATGCCCATTATTCTTGCCAAATTTTAATGAAATTTACTTTCTTTGACGAATTTTCTAAACATGTTAAAATATCGAATTTCATAGAAATCCTTCCATTTGGAGGCGAGTTGTTCCACGCGGACGGACAGGCGGACGGGCAGACATACGTGACGAAGCTAATACTCGCTTTTCCCAATTTTGCGAACGTGTCAGAAGGGCTGATAGAGTTCGAAGAGATGGAGTGTCTACAAGGGCAAAATACAACAATCTTCTTTCAACGTATCCTTCGCTATCACAAGTTGACGGATCAAAAGCAAAGACCCATTGGGAATCCATTTTTACGTCCTTGTGTGAATCTATATGATATAGTAAATTCTGTACACATGCCACTGCGTTCGCTTCAAATCCAAACTGTCCCGGCCTCAGCGGTGACAGACCTGATCCATGCAAGGACCCCCATCCATGTTACAAAAAGACATTTTCTTACAGAGTAATTTCTATTTGTTTATTTGTTATGTCTTGTAATTATTCCATGTACGTCGGTATCTTTAAAGCGTAGTTCTTCTTCTGGAAGACACATGAAGCAAAGAACACGGAACTTTAAAGCACTGATCGGAAAAAGTCATAGGAAGAGAAAGTCTGGAAGACTTAGACACAGAAACGTGTCAAGGTTGAAATGATGTCCCAGGAATATGCCTGTGACAAATATGAAGCCCGAATTGACATAAGTCAAGACAGAATTCAACTTCCGGGGTTTGTAGGTAAAGGAATTATTTTAAATTCCCTTAAACCCATCATAATTTCTTGGCCGAGTGGGAAACTATTAGATTTTAACGGACAATGAGGTGTTTGAATTATTTATATCCTCTGTATTACATCCTAAAATTATCCTTAGTACATTATTCTGAAAACCTTTGCATTCGATGCAACAAATTTAAACAAATCCCGGGGGAGACCTATACATTCTTGGCAACTGCCTGCAGGGTATTGCAATTACCTTTTCCGCCTAACACATTTTCGATTAACACAAAGGCACTTACACAGCCATAAACGAAACTAGGATTCCCTGCTCTCATCTAACAGTTCGATGTCTCTAGTTTGTTATCCATTCTTCCAACCACATGCAAATCTTTCTTCTTATCCAGTTCACTTAGATCTTCCTCTTTTCATTTCTGTTGGGACGGACAGAATAAGGGTCGTGCATTTATATAGACTGATCGAAAATGCCTCTCCCACGGGATACGCCCTGGGAATTTTTCTTACCGTAACATTTCACAGAGCGGATGGCGTTCGCCTCAGTGCATCTCATGTCAGACCTAAGCCACACCGTACGAAGAAGGCACAAGAACGTAGCCTACGAGCGCCGTAGTTTTCTGGGAATAAATCAAGTATTAAAGTGGCCTGCTTCGGTATGGATAACTGGTGCCCCTTTAAATCTTTGCTTCCAATTCAAACACCATCTGACACCTTCCAGTCTCACATTCAAATGGCGTTATGGGTATTGGTATCTCATCACCAGCATTCTTACGGTCGGCACATAAATCTGACCACTCAAAACCAAAATAAAGAATGAATGGTATGACTTTAATTTGTCTCCCCATTTACTTCAAAACATCTAGGTAAAAGCTAAAAAGGTAAAGTGATCCCTTTACATGCCCGGTGTCGCCCAGAGGGTGGGTAGAGCTATAGCTCTACTCTTCCATGACCGCGGCACTAGAAGGGGTTGAGTGGTCAGCAGCACGCCCCGGCCGCACTTCAGCTCCGAGAAAGACCCGGTACCCATTTTACAGGAGGCTGGGTGGGCCCCAGGGCCGGTCTGGACGGGCGGAAGATCTCGTCCCCACCGGGATTTGATCCCGGACCGTCCAGCCCGTTGTCCGTCGTTATACCAACTGAGCTACCCGGCCCAGAAACACACGTAGGCATGCGGCAAAACAAAGAATTTATTGCTTCATAATCAGTTATCTAAACAACTTTGTACTTCTAAGGCCAAATTCTTATGTGTCACAACATGTCTTTGTGTAACAAAAGTATGCGTTACTACTTTAAATTTACCAAGTTTTAACCTTGACAGGAAAAAATACGCATGTTAAAAACACACATTTATCCAGCAGTATCTTCTTTTTATATTTCGAGAGAAAAACATGCATGGATTTACTGGTTCGTTGTTCTGCACATATATTTAGTTGCTTAACATTTCATCAACTTTAAATGAAGCTGAAATGCAGAACTCAGTGTTCTACAACAAAAGAAGAATATCGGTTACTTTTACCGTAAAAAGTAACACATTATACAACACATATATATTTTGATTCTACAGGTTTTTCCGGAAGCATTTACGTTATGTTGAGTAATAAAACAAACACCAAATACGATTTTTTATTTTATGACAGTATGATTAGCTGCGGAACAATGGGTTAGGTGTAGACTAGTTGGAGAATAAAAAACCAACTAGATGTCACTTGTTATATTTACTTTACTTCTTAGATACTCAACATGTTTCGGGCATTAATATGTCCATCTTCAGGAGTTTGCGACTATGTTGTTGAACTATCACATTGGCTGTATCATTCTTGGATTTCTGTGTGTTGGAGTTGTGCTTCAGCCGACAGCCCGGATACCACCTTAGCCGAACCGCACACTAACTCCAACACACATTAATGCCCGAAACATGTTGAGTATGTAAGAAATAAAGTAAATATAACAAGTTACATCTAGTTGGTTTTTTTATTATTCAACTATCACAATGATGCACGACCCAATAAACATCAGGTGTAGAAACTCTGCAATAAAAGTACATAAACGCCAAAAAGTTGTGCAAAATCGTGCAGTGTGCTGATACAGTCTCCCATTATAGGCAGAGATCCAAAGAAATGTAAAAAAAAAAAAAAACACTTCGAAGTTCGAAATCCATGTCAATAATATTTTAAATTCACTTCTTATTTCCCAGTGTCCATCGATATGACAAATTACTTACTGCTGTTTAGTTAAACACTTGCTGCATGTGTGGCCGAGGGTTAAGTAGGCTCCTTCTGAACCTCACTCCTCACATTTGTTGAATTTGGTGATTCATGTCATTGTTGTTATGTAATTATGAAATGAGACCTGCACATAATGTTTCAGTAAGGAAGCCCGAAAGGAACCACTTGGAAGACGTAGGTGCACAGTACGACAATAGACTGCATTCATAATCCGGAAAGGCAAGGGTCCATTGACGATGTTGTGAAATTAGTAGCGAAACTTCGGGTTCATTAAGTAGGGGTTTATGCTGACTTGTCACGTGACCGTTATCTTATTAAGAATGTTTCAGCTGCAAAGAATTAATTTACATTGTTATTCTCATTTTTATTGCTATCCGTGTTTGTTGTTGGTTTTTTAGTTATTTGTATAGCTATTATTTTAGTGTTTTTAATGTCACAAAGGAGGCTGGAATATAACATTATTGCTCCATACATGAGAACAAACATCACGAGATAGTTCTGGGTAAAATTTTATGCTTAGGTATTCAAGTTTTCAAACAATCGTGTGTACACTGTAAGAAGGAGTGAGTCAGCTGCAACACGAATAATTTGTTTTCTGAACAGAAAGTAATTCCAAGCTTCATGTGCAACTTTAAGCAACGACTGCACTGAACCCAGCGTTATTATGTCACTATGAGGTAAGGAGTTCCTGTTACGGCCATACAAACACCGTTTGGTTTAATTTCGCTTTCTCAAACTTTCCACACCTCTTCCACTGTTTGTTTATTGCAGCGATTGCATTTGACTAAGCGGTAAATCTTTTTCGATTAATTTATTTAGGTTTGGAAGAGACTCAGTTTTGAGCTACTTTGTTTTGATTCCTTCTAACGAAACAAAATAAAGTAACCCCTTCAATCTGAGAATATTTCGGACACGAGGATTTAAGGTTCGGGTTGTGGCATCGTGAAACTAAATACTTTAAACAGAAATACTGCCTAAAATATTTACTGCATGTAACTATTATCCTACATAAACAAGGTGACTCTAAATTATTTATTATTAGCCTAAATTTCATTCTGCAACAAAGCGAATAGTGTCCATAAAGAAAGAAACATTCCGCATAAAATAAAACGAAGGAGCACTAACTGGATTTGTCGCATTTTGCGTAGGAACTGTCTTCTAAAACAAGTTATTGTAGGAAAGGCAAAAGGGACGAGAAGAAAAGAGAAAGAAGACGTAAGCATCTGCTGAATGATCATAAGGAAAAGAGAAGATCATGGGATTTTACAGAGGAATCACTAGTTCTCACCTTTTGGAGAACTCGCTTCGAAGTATTTGATACTGTCGTAAGACAGCATAAGCAGTCAGAGACAAGGGAGGGTAGCAGACCTTCCAAACGACGATGCTGTTCTTGTGTCCTTCGTTGACACTGCTGAACTAGTTGACACATTTTCACGAACGCTGAACTGAATGTTACGACAATGACGGACTCAACCAGCGTCATATTGTAATTTCTTACACAATGATTAACTACAGAGATATGAGAAGAGATTGAAAGTAGTACCACTTTCTTCAGAGTACGCAAAGATATTTGGCAATAGGTCTTAGAAAAATAAATAACTTAAAAAAATGTGTGTAAACTGTGAAATAACAATGTTGTGGCTGTGCGAGGTGTTTACTGCGTATTTAACATTCAGTGTGACGAGAGTAACCAATAAAATATTAGTAAGAGGCATGTAAAACTTTGTAAACAGAGAAGTCATTAAGGTAGTGTGTACGAAATAGAGTGAGGATCTTTACTTCACTTGTAAGTTCTTCAAGAAAATAAACGAAACCCCAAAAATTATACTAATGCTGAGCTATAAACCTATGAAAGAAGACGGTATGCTTTATGAGTTGTTTTTCAAAATTATTATTTTTTTTTTTTATATACAGGAGATTTAGGACAGCAATCTTCATGTGAAGTTTGAGTGCTGTATGTTATTCACTGTTATTCTTCGACTTGAAATAATAAAACAGCTAAAAATGAAAAGAGTAACAATGGGAACGACAAGGAAAGAAAATTAACGCACAGAAACGAAGATATGGGAAAGCTAAGAAAAATAATGGAAAAAAAGAATAGATATGACAAAAACAGAAAAATTAATGAAACTGTGATAGAAGGAAAACAAACAGGACAAAACGTGAGACAAAAGAAACAAGAGAGTAAAGTGGAAGAAGGTACAGTAAGAAGTAAATGTTGCAGACTCCTTCGTGAGCAACTAAAAGACTTCTGATGGATCTTGCTACTCTGAAGAGCAAAAATGTGATGCATATAGCAACCTCGTAATAACAAGTCTCTAACTTCTTGAAATAGGGGAAGAACGACCAAAACTATAAAATTGCAATCGTTTATTTACAGAAATGTAAGAGAATGGAAAAAAATAATTTGGTGGATGGATGCTTCCATCAAGCAACCACGGAAAATGCATGCGAATATCTCAAAGTGTATGACACCCTTGACTGAAGAAATCAGTCAGAAACCCAGCAGAGCAGCATCAGGTAAATTCCTTACACAAAAAAAAAGGCTTTCGCATTCCAAATGCCTGCCGTCTTACCAGAATTGCTCATCTTCATACGGTTTTTTCTTGCTACATACCAATCCTCTCTTTACGAGATTTTCAGTAAACTGTATTTAACTGTTTTGCTGACCGTGCATCTCAGTATAATATTAGCGACTGACCAACTTGCTGCACAAATTCTGGTTTTATAATAAGTTTATTACAATCCTCTACATGTTTCGAGCACTATTGTGCTCATCATCAGTCCTCTCTCAACCTGCACACCGGACGGCCACCTGCAGAGTACTGTACAATACACACAATAAACTTATTATAAAACAAGAATTGTGCATTAGTTTGGTCAATCGCTAAGATTGCGTTTAAGTGATATGTGAATCTTACTTCCTTCAAGCTTAAAAAACCTGGATACGAGCGGTTTTTGCCTTAAGATTTACGTTGGGAAACCACTTCTGTGATAACTCACACTACAATACACTGACGGAAAATGCACATTCAATTTCAGTTCCATCCTTATTACGGCATTAATGCAAATTTTTCAGGTGCCGAATTAGCAACAGCAGGAGAAAGCCAAATACACAACACATCTCAGCAGAGAATCAGCAAAGGTATTCCAAGTACAGTACACGTCTCAGCAGATAATCAGTAGAGGCAAGCTAAGAACAGTACAGCGAATCGTCAGAGGATTGCCGATGAATGTACATGTCTCAGCAGAGAATCAGCACAGGAAAGCCGAGTGCAGTACATGTCTCAGCAGAGAATCAGCACAGAAAAGCCGAGTGCAGTACATGTCTCAGCAGAGAATCAGCACAGGAAAGCCGAGTGCAGTACATGCTTTATCAGACAATCAAAAGATTAAAGCCAAACCGAGTACACATCTCAGCAGAGAATCAGCACAGGAAAACCAAGTGCAGTACACGTCTCAGCAGAAAATCAGCACAGGAAAGCCAAGTGCAGTACATGCTTCATCAGAGAATCAACAGATTAAAGCCAAACCGTGTACACGTCTCAGCAGAGAATCAGCACAGGAAAGCCGAGTGCAGTACATGCTTCATCAGACAATCAGCAGATTAAAGCCAAACGTAGTACACGTCTCAGCAGAAAATTAGCACAGGAAAGCCGAGTGAAGTACACGTCTCAGCAGAGAATCAGCACAGGAAAGCCGAGTGCAGTTCATGCTTCATCAGAGAATCAGCAGATTAAAGCGAAACCGACTACACGTCTCAGCAGAAAATCAGCACAGGAAAGCTAGGTCTAACGCACATTTGTATTATGCCATAACAGAAGCAAGAAATTTATTAAGACTTTTTTGCACGGCGTATTGTAATACATAATACGTAATGGTCTAAAGACAGGCGATGAGACTCGAAATGTTCTTGTCTTAAGGTCTCAGCTAACATAAGACAAAACAGCTGTGTAGAATGAGCTGTTATAGCGATACACAGACTGATGGGAATGAACGTGCAATTTAAATCGCAGGGTCAGTTGAACCATAAATTTTACTTACATTAATATCGCATGCCGATATATTAATATATTTATAGGTAAGGCAGCTAGAAAACTGTAGCGGAAGTGACTGTAGCCTTTGTTAGCCGTTGTTTAATTGATCATCAAGAGGAACAAAGTGACAACACTGAAAATTTCTTGTTGCCACATCTGCCAACAATGAGGACGAAAGATGCTTCTTTAATACAAATGAATTACAAACCATAATTGTATGAATTTGTAAGGGGCGACAGCTTACGTGTTATTATAGAATATCATATTAAGAAAATTCGAGAGAACTGAAAAATTGTGAGAATGAACAGATACAGACAATAAATTGAGTTAAAAAAAATAAACACAAAAAAATTAACTCAGATTTCTTAAAAAGGTTCAGAGAGTAAAACACGCTATTTCAACTACTTAGTACTTTTACGAACCAAAACCCAAATACGGAAGTTTTTATTTAAACCAAATTTCAATACGGATGTTATAAAACTTGCAGATGTTTTAACTTTACAATTTCGTGAAGCAAAATCCTCCTTCATACGATCACATTCATTAAGAATGGGAAGGAATTTTCCTCGCACTGGAAATTGTAATCGCTATTATATTCATATTGGGAGGGAAACAAGGGATAAACCATAGAGTTATAGAGGGATATTTCTGAAGTTGATATTCGGTGAAACATTTTCGCGAATTCTGGCTGATGGACAAAGAAAAGAAATTGCCCAGTCGATCACACAAGTTTACCTTTTTTTAAAGCAGGACTACTAATTGTACAAAAGTATAGTTAATGCTCTCAAAGTAAGAATGTTTAAGCACTGAAGAGTCAAAAACGGCATGTGGGCTTTTAGTTTACAGAGGTAGAATAAGCACTGTGGTTAAAATTACACGACAAATAATACGTGAAAATACTGTAAAGTGCAATAACAAAATATAGGATTGCATTATGTCCTGTTGGCAAGTGAAGTTGAGGCAGACTTCGTGAAGCCAAAAAACAAGGGTGAAGCAAGTGTACAGTTTGAAGTTTGCGATGTTCTGGAAAATTACACACGTCAGTGTGTAGTAAGTTTCCGAAATTTTGGGACAGCGTGTAGTTCTTATCTTCATGGGGCATTTCCACGAACTTATCTAATCTTGAAAATGGGACTGCAACGCTCTCCCGAAACGTCCGTCCACAACCTACGCACTGACGCTGAGCAACGTTCCGAAGGAGCATGATCTCAGCTACACTGCGGCAAAGAACTATATCCTCGCATCGATGCAGTTTGCCAAGTTAGATTATAATACATAGTTTGGAATTTGAAAAGTAAGGTTAACAAATCTAAAACACTAGAATTTAGGAAAAGAGCTGGAATGAAGCAAAATGAAAGACTATTTATCGCCAAGCAACAAGAGCGGCAAAAGATATAAAAATATACCATTCAGACAAGGCAGAATGCTAAATAAAACAGCGTGAAAAATGGAACTTCACTACAGGGATTACTGCAAGACGCCACTGGAGCAACCCAAAGTCAATTACATCCAGTCCGCGTCCTACTTCTTTATAATATATTTCAACGTGCATGCCAACGCTTTCACGTGGTCTCCGTCCTTCATTTTTCACGACAAAATATTTTATGAAATTATAATTTTCCTCCATGCAAGCAGTAAATCCCCACCTCAAATTCTTTTGATGCTAGAATGTATCACAGGCATAATTTACAATCTACAATTTTATTGTATCTGTACTGTATTTCGGAGAAGTGTTTCAAACTTGAAACACTTATGTGATCTTGTTAGATGGATCTTACAATAGCTTTGCAAGGGAAAGTTATATAGAGACCGGAGGTGAGTTCATGGCAGTTTAATACAAAGACCCTCTTATCATGCTGCAAGAGTGAACAAGTACCTAGGTGTGTTGGTATGCATAGGAAGACAATGTTCCTCATTAATTCTAACTGGCTACCTTCAATTTATGTTAACGGATACGTGGTATCGAGATTAAAAATATTACTGCTGACAGAAAGTGTCCAAGACAAAATTCAAAACTAAGCGGTACTTCCAGAACATCAAACGTCCTTTCAATAAAAGCGAAATATAAACATATATTTTAAAAGTGAATGTAGATTATAAATTTATGTTTCCTTCTTTGCAGAGTGAACCATAAACACACACACACACACACACCAGGTCAGAATTTGCCGCCACAACACTGATAAGGTCTGTATCGACAAGCACAGTTGAACAAGACTTGTAATTTTAGCTAAGCACTGGTTTGTAGCTCCCTGGTGATGGTTCCTACATGAACCGAAACATGTTGGAGCGGCTTTTATAAGTTTAATTGGTTTTTAACAATTTAACGATTTTACATGATTGAGTGCATTAGTTGGACAATAAACCATTTGATATCATTGATGCACGGTATAACCATGAAGATTATATTTCCTTGTTGACACCTCCACAAGTAGTGCTCTTAAATTATTTAAGTCTAAAATTTATTTGGGTTATTTTTAAAAATCCATTTTCTAACTTGCAGAAAGACATATTTCATCTCTGTCACGAAGACCCAATAATTAATATTGTTTAATGAAATTACAACAATTTACAACACGAAACATGCACAAACCGTGCCTAAATGAAGGTATTCTTAATATTAAGGAAGGTGGTGCAAGCAGAAAAGCTGTTTCAAAATGTTGAAGCTGCAAGGACAAAACAGAGCTAAACTGAGCTAGCGATCGGCTAATCGTAACAATGACAGGCTATACGTTACAATGCAAAAAATGGCCTATAAGATACAGCCTTCGTCTAAACGTAGGCTTCCAGAACAAGTCAGAACAAATATCACACAGAAGGTCGAATGTTCCGGCGTCATTGTTTTTGTTTCAGTGTGAAGCAACTACAGGAACATAGCCTCATAACAGGCCTGTAATACTTCTTTCCAGGTTTTTTATTTATAATTCTCATTTTACTTGAATCTATATAACACACGCAGCAGTCAAGACATAATTAAATATACCAAACAATGGAATAATAAGTCTGCAGTTTATTAGAATACATTTTGAGGATAAATGTGAGAGACTTAACTTCTAAAGGATATGGTCACACATACATATTTTATCGTAGACGTCTGTGTAGAGACAGCGAAATACCATAATTACAGTAAAATCAGTCATCTCTTATACTTGGCGTTGAATTCTTATCAATTACTACCCAAAGCTGGATAAGTAATATTGGTACATTTCAGTTCCTAACTCCCTGGTTTCCCCGCACACTTTACAGCGGCCAACTCTCACAGTGGACTCTTATTGAATAAATTATGTGTGAGAGTCCATTAAACATTATGTTATTTTTGTGCACTTTGTAATTCATTTCACACAGGTTTGTAAACATGAAGTACATGTGCCTGCCTGTTTGCCTGCAACACTGCTGCTTATTAAATATTCATATGAGCAATTCGACATTGCAGAATCCTACTGATAAATTCGACTCTCTAGCAATTCATCTTATATGCATATTACTACTACTCTCAAATACTCCAGCACTTGTCTGTATTGTTAATTACTTTTCTGCAGCCCATCTCTGTACTAAAAAAAACTAAACTAAACTCCGTGGCCTCAGTCCGCACGCGAACTATACCGACAGAGCGGCCGCCGCCGGTCGGCGAAGTTAGTGCCAACTTTTGCGGATAGAGGGGTGTCACGTGGTCAGCGCAA
>Ga0123354_10001806_pt1 | contig 27016 bp, 15 predicted proteins | sample TergutLab28metaG_2_FD_97872 | JGI IMG/M metagenome (GOLD analysis project Ga0123354, IMG submission 97872) | Labiotermes labralis P4 segment gut microbial communities from Petit-Saut dam, French Guiana - Lab288 P4 | ecosystem: Host-associated > Arthropoda: Insects > Digestive system > Gut ...
AAAATTATCCATAAAAAAAATAAAAATAAAAAAAAAAATAAAAAAAATTAAAAAGAAAAAAAAAAATTCCTTTTTTGAAAAAAAAAATGGGGGAAAAAAATTGTTTTGTTAGGGGGGGGGGGGGGGGGGGGGTGAGATTTCTACGTAGACGCAATGTTTGTCTTCAAAATTCTATACTAAATGATGGACGGAGACACAGGTACTGTTTGACTGACTGCTTCACCAAGACCTAATGTCATACACTGTCGTCAGGAACTTATATAACAGCACCACCGCTCGCGTTACTATTTCATACGTATATAAATGACTGGATAAAAAGTATCACAACGTAGGAAGAAATTCAACCTGAGGACCTTACATAACAAGCAACATGTTTCCGTGTTACACTTTCAGCTGAAGCTTCGTTGGGGTTCCTCTCCAGTGCCTTCATCTGTGTATTTTTATTGCTGTCCTCGGCAGAATTAAAATCGATGGGACCCCTATTGCTCTGCAAGTGCTCTTGCACCCGTATTCAAAGGGCTGGATATAGCACAAAACGGAAAAGAAGAAGCAACTGCTTTCAGTTCCTCTTTACGCTGTTATTTTATTCACTTTGTGCAAAAAGCACATAAAAAGATATCACGGACTGCCGTTGGAGAGATTATTAGATAATTGAGGGTTGAAAAGGTCAAAAAACGGAGCTCATTCTGAAGAGTGTAGTGGCGATATGATCGTCATGAATTCTACCAAAGGACTGACTGTGGTGAAATCTGTGGTACTGAGTAGAGTTGCTGGGAAATATGATAGTTCTTTTCCTTCTAGCCTAGTGTCCAGCGCGCTTGCTGTCTCCCACAGAATTCCTACTCTCTCGAAGCAGTGATGGTAAAGCAACCACTGAAACAGTCTATCTGGATCGAGCACCGAATTGTTTAGCACTTGAAGTCACCTATTTTATATTGTCGCTTTTAATCGATACATAGATTGTATATTCTCAAAGGTTTAAAATTTCATAAAACCATGTACTTTTCCCACATAGTATATCAATATCGTACATTTCTTCCAACAAACAACCATTAGCCTACTTCCTTACACTGTATTTGCCGACTGCATTCCTAATGAAAGCAGTTTAACTCTATGAAGTGTACACAACAACAAAAATATATAATGTAGATTGTTACAGTCTACTTACCATCACAATTGGATATAGCGGTGACAGTTGTGAATAAGTAAGGCCCATTGTTTTTTTATTACCGTTTCAGTCATCTCTTTTAGGTATGAATATTTTACCTTCAACTGCTAGAATTACGTGCCCATTACTCTATCAAGGTGGCGTGTATAGGCCTGTGTACACACAGACTCTTAAGCCTTACACATGAGCGAAAGCACGCACACGTATATACACCAGTATTTTCGTTGGTTCTAAGAAAATCCCCTTTCAAGTGATATCTGGGAAAACTAACATAACCTCACTCGTCTAGAGGAGTCCTACCGAGTGCAGTATGCCTGAGTGTGGTCATAAATCCTCGATAATGAGGAGACCTTGGCCCACTGGGGGCTGTTGCGCCATGGTAATATGTGTATGTATGTATGTATGTATATATATATATATATATATATATATATAACCTCAAAGCTTAAAATAGAATTAACTTCCTACTCTTGCATATAATCCATCATACCAAACTTATAACACACACCAGTAACGCCTAAGAAGCTGGGCGTAACTTTGGACAACACATCTCTTTGGTGATTTGTAAAATGAGAAAAAATAATAATATAGAGTTCGTCTTTCACAGCACAATATTTATAACGAATCTTCAGTTAGTACAACATATTTCGGCCATAATAACGACCATCGTCGGGTGCTACCACTTAAAAGCACCTAGAAGAAAATGCTAATGTAAGGGCATCAGGTCGAGAATGAAATAAAATCTCATTTTTAAAAAATAAATAATTTCCATTACTGAGTTCCACATTGTGAGGAAGAGATTTGAACTGTGTTAACAGTCTGTCCACGTCTATATAACAGTGGTCGGCGGCAGCATGAGAGACCCCGTTGATCTCTTGTGTCGTGTTAGAAGCACCGTGTGCCTGCATTGTGTTATCGACGTCGAGGGAACAAGGTAAAAGGTCAAAAGAGGAATCGTTAACGATGGAACAAAAGATGACGATGGTAATTAGAGCAGTACGGAATCCGTGTACCTATTATATCATGGCTCGATCACACAAGAGACGGTTAGGGGAAGGGACTGGAGCTGGGTTTGAGGTAGAGGCGACTTCATTGCTCTCACAAACTGTAATGATGTGAAGGGAGGAGAGGCTCCTTGGCAACTACCTCTATATGAAAATACAACTACCTGAACGTAGGTTTCAACTCTAGAACAATGGAGTTGCTTTCATGCATAAACGTGCAGATATTAATACTCGATAGCGGTGATGATGGATAATAATAATAATAATAATGAGAGCAACACACAACGAATTGAAGTGGAAAATCTGCGGGAAAAACGGGTATTTCATATCCTCCCTCGCAGTATTCGTCCCACTTCAGTGGTTGATTCAGCTGGTACTTTCAGAGTGCTTTCACGGATTTCAAAAGTGGTGGTTTTAATCCTTGCAGGCAGAAGAGGCAAACAGAGATATTTTGAGTGAATTTGTGTTTGGAACTCATTGAATATTCTTTTCATGGTAACTCAGAGCACAGATGCTCATTCCTCCCATAGGCTTCGAGAAATAAGTTGGGGCCGACGTCAAACAGAATTTCGGTGCTGGTATCTGAAAGAGTTTGTGTGTGTGTGTGTGTGTGTGTGTGTGTATTGAGATATCGAAGAAGATGAGAAGAGTGGATGATGAATTTGGATACATACGCAAAGCCATACAATAAGCAGGTCTCTTAGAAGTATTAATAACCTAAATTACCTTCTTCAGCATTCCAATGGTACCGAATAAGTAGTGGGTCAGCCGTCCATCATGAAATACGTTGATGCTGCCCTGTGTTAGACTCAGTCTAATATTGTTTTTATTCACACAAATTAGCCCATATTAAATCTCACTTCATTGGACAATAATAATTATTTACTGTACGCAGAAAAGCGTCCCGAAGGCCGTTCCTCTTTTCTCGAGAATATAACTAAAGAATTTCTGGTCTGCAATATTTATAAGCCAAGACGCGATAATTAACCTTAATTCTGTATACTATGTTTGTTATTGCATTGACGTACGTAGCCTGCCAAGGCTTTTCCCGTTACTCATTTTATCGTCTTTGATCTTGTCTTATTTCACTGTATTTTATAACATTTTATGTTCAGTCCGATACACTGGATTATACAAAGCAGTTTCTAGTAAAATTTTTAATGTTACTATTCTTTTGTTTCGGAATTACGGTTATCACTCTTTCACAATGTTAACAAATTTATACCACTCTTTGTTAGGAGAGGTCTCTCCCTTTTTTAATTTTTTTGTGAACCGACGCCTACCTGATGATGGCTGATGTAGAAAGCCAAAACATGTAGCAGTGCTGAATAAAAATCTAACACATTAGATACGTATGGTTGTGTTTATCGGTCAATATTAATTGCAAAATTTTGTGACATTAAGAGAAAATACCAATTGGAAAACTAGGCACAGAGAGAAGGAATTAATTACAAGTTAAGGTATCACCAATATTTTGAACTGGAGACACTAATGAAGATCAGAACAAGTGCACTTAGGATAATCAGTGACACACAAGATATTTGAAATAGCTACAAGCTTCAAGGCGGTCTCATTACCGCCTGAGCCTGCTTTCTCGAGTGATTTTCTTCTGAAAAGGAGTTTGCCTCCATGATGTTGCTTTAAATGGGTTTATAAAGCATTACCTCACATGTGGGTCATATAGCTTTTCCTTTTAGCAATTATCTGTTTTTGAGGATACTATTATCAATTTTGATCTGAGTTTCATGAAAAGGAATTAAGTGCTGTACAAATACGGACCAAAATAAAATCCACCAGACAGCTGCTGGCATTGACCTGCCAATACCAAATTCCTTTGAAACACATTCAATAGTTTCCGGGGTAGAACGTGCGAACAGATATTCACGTCCTGCATTAGATTAGGGCCTATATGTGCCGTATAAAAGAGGCACAAAAAAGGGAAGGCGAAATGATGAAAAATGATAGACCAGATCTTTCTAAAACAAAATAAATTGTGATAGCCCATAGAAATATGTGGATAGCGTTGGCTGAGGTACGGAGCCATTCAGTGCTTTAAACTATCAGACATATGCGTAAAGTTTTAACCTTCTAAAGCACAGTAATTTCAATACTGTGCCACCTGCATTACCATAAAAGGAATCTGCATTTTCACATGGAATCTACTTACGTGTTTTGTGTGACGCCCACAAATAGCAGCAATTATTTCCCTATACAGAATTACCAGGTTGGCATTTATAGTAGAGAATGAGTTTGTTTACTGTGAGGGAAGTTCTGAATCTTTCAAGATAATTCAGATGAATTGCATATTAAGTATGTCCAAAGGACAGACAGAACCAACGGTTCTTAAAACAGATATGTACTTTTTTAAAACGAAATAATGGTAAAACAGACACCACAGTTGGCGTCAGATCAAATGTAGGACGGACTTCTGGCTAGACGTCAGCATGCGTGTTTGTCATTCTTCAGTACGTAGCCTGGATTGCTCAAATCGACCATACAAGTAACCTACTTTCAAAATCCGCCCAGCCTTTCTCTTGTAAACACAGTGTCATTTGACATGTGGAGTTAAAATAGCGCCGTTGAATAAACCAAAATATAAATTTATAAGCCCTCGGAAGGAGAGAAGAAAGCCAAAAGAAAGAAAACGAACCGTCATTCTAACCTGCAATTTCATTTTGATTTTCGGTGTTTTTACGGGAGGCGTTTATAGAACAGTGGTGTTTTCGTAGGTCTGTGTTTACTTCGCTGTTATGTCTCACTATTAGACTTACGGGTATGGCCCTAACTTGTGATTTTCCTCAGCTTCTACAAGCCTACGGTCGTCTTATTTCAAATACGCTTTATCTCGGCCTTCCTATTTATTTTACACTTCGTCCAACGGTTGTATCAGAGTCGTTGAAGAACCTAAATATCGAGAGATTTGAGGTTCTCACAGCGGTACTGATTGAAGAGCCAAGTTTTTTTTTTGGAATGTTTCCCGTGAGAGCTGGAAATATCCTGAAGAAGAAGGCAGCACGTTTTTACAAACCTCTGGTAACATTTACTAGTCGACAAATGATAACATCCAACAAGATTTTAGTTGCCACTTATCATATTAATGAAGCCTCCTGATTAATTAATTAGGATATACATTTAAATGTAAGAGCACACTGACAACTTTGTGTTTACAATCATCAGGTCTCCCCACCACACCCATTATTATCTTTTGCCACTTACCTCGCAATAATTATTGCAGATCTGGGACATAACTAACCGTTACTCTATTTGGATTTGTTGAATACCTCCCCGAAGATGGACGTAAAAGACCGTATCGTGTAGGAGGTGTAACAAATCTTTGTAATTATTGTATCTAATTATAGTGCAGAAGTTGGAAAGTACATGACAGATAGATAGCTAATTTGCAGAGAGATACATCAAAATCACTGCCCAGAATTTTCGTGAGATGGGCCAAAGGACTCCCCCAGCCGCGCAGTAGCCCCCTTTCACGCCAGTTGCTAGAAGAATGAGAGAAGCATGTGGGCAGTTTCGCATGGTACACACAGGTTTCTGTCATTAGTTACCTACACAGGCTTGTTCTGTGTTCCATATTTTCCTCTTTCCTTGAAGCAGCTATCTTGCTTTTAACAATTAAATGAGAGGTAAAACAAGGTACTTACCATTTTACTCGTGTTACTGAATGTCATGTTTATAACAAAAGTAATTGTGTTGTTAAATTTTGCTAAGCTTTTATACGCCAGCTACAACGCGAGCGCAAAGTTCCAAGTCACCCTGGCCAAGTTTCTCTAATGGCTTTATGGAACAATTTCAATGCAGTTTGCATCCACAGAATCTGAATTGAATGTGTTTGTGATGACCGGGTTATTTTCACTTTACCTTAACATGCTTTCTGAACGGATGTACCAGCCATCAGAGGAAGGATGGTCCTCACCAAAGTAAACTTGATTCCCAAAATATTACATGTTCATCATAAAGTGCAACTGTATCAGAATCTCCAGAAAATTGTGGCTTGTGACTCCATAGCATAGTGTATAAGACGTGTGTATTTCAAATTTTCCACATGATCTATAGCGTTTTCTGTGGTGTAGATTCGTATACATCACAAACCGAGGCTAAATAATATTAGCACACTATACAAACACGTAGTGACCATTACAGCATGGAGAAAGTACGAAACTTGTGCATAGGACAGGAGTTCCGATATAACCACGATTAACAGTGCTTGTTAAATGCTATGTAAACAAGACAGGCAATACACGTATAACGTAACAATGAAGCGCGGTCGTACAACCTTCGTCGCAGTGGAAAAGCATTAAATATTACATATTCTGAGTGCTTGTTTGTAGCCTCAGATATCCAGTATGCAACGCCCGCATGGGCCATATATTCTTCTGTGGCCTGTCCGGCTCTGAAATATTTTTGCACATTATCTCATAAACAGCATGATTTTCAAAAACATTTATTTAACATGAAACGAGTGTTTTGATTTTCTCTTCAACTTTTTCCCGACACATTTCTCATTGTTAGAAGAACTGAGCGAGATATGATGAAACATGTACTTTAGTCTTCATGAAAAGTACCCGTTATTCTTGTTCGATTTCGACGAAACTTGAATTTTTTCCATTGCTTTTCGAAAAATTCTCAAATATCAAATTCTATGGAAATCCATCCACTGGGAGCCGAGTTGTTCCACGAAAGACAGACGGAAGATAATAGTCGCTTTTGGAAATTTTGCAAACGCACCTAATAAAGGTAGGCACACCGTTAATACGTGAGAGGAGGAAGTCAAAGTGTGGAGGAAACGTCTCGTTAGTTACATTGCATCATTGGGGGATTCCTAGGTCTACCAGCCATGTACTTTCATACTGCTTTGTATAAATCGATACATCGAACAATATGGAGCTTACTACAAAGAAGCTTCTATGGATAGGAAACTTATTACCATACGAATGGCCTTGTTGCAAATTAAGCGCTCAGAATAAGACAGCGCTAAATGCTTAATACAAACGTGTTAATTGAGTTTCGTAATTTTTATTCCTCGCCAAGCATCATTACGACGAAAAAAACAGGATGGGAATGGAAATGGGGTGTAGATGAGAAGACAGACTTAAATGAATCTTAAAGAAAGAGAGTGGTAGGTTATGGACTGGATTTACCTGTCTTAGAACAGTGAAGAGTGAGGGACTTTTTATTGAGAGAAACGAAATTCCGGGGGAAATTCGGGAAAATTCTTGACTGCCAAGTAAGAGTTACATTTTAAAAAATCTTCCACATATTAAATTAGTTATGTAGTTGTGAAACTAAAATGTTAAATCGGGACTCAGTTGATAAAGTATCGAGGTCGTTTAGAGCAATGTATACAGCAAAATGTCTCCCATGAGATTCGAATGCCACAGTAAATGTGAGGAACTTACGTACCCTATAGTTATTTCGTACTTCTACTGAAACATTGAGGCCACAAATAGTTACAAACTAACGAGCAGCCAGTAAAATTTAGTGACACATATTCGTGTGTGTGTGTATTTTCCACTGATAACATTAAAGTTTCACACAATCGCTATATTTCTACTTTTACGTGCAAAGCAATATTTCACGCAGAATTCGTACGTACGTTTGCAATTTATGATCATACAAAATTCCACACGTCTAGTTACACCGATTCATTCATTACCGTTACAACATTGAAAACTGTCTAATTTATACACATGTTATTTATATACATGAACACGTACACGTCTACACACCAATGTAGTCCATGACAAAACCCCTGTTACTTTTTATTCTCCAAAATACAACGTCAATACAATAGAACATAACGTTAATATTCAACATTATGTTAATATTTGACTTACTTGTCAGACATATATTTGGCAAGTTTCACAAGACGCGTTGTATGATGGGTATTCATTCTTTTTTTTTAAATGTCACAAACACGTTACAATGGATTGTCACCAGCGTTAATAAAAACAACGTTAACTGAAGATCGCTTATTATACAAAACTTCGTGTCTGAATTAAGTAGAACTAGGGAGACATATCCGGAATTTGACCATTTGCCAAGTTGCTACTGCTATTGTTACTACTACTACTACCACTACTACTATTACTACTACTACCACTACTACTACTACTACTACTACCACTAATACTACTATTACTACCACCACCACCACCACTACTACTACTATTACTACCACTAAGACCACACTACTACTACTACCACCACCACCACTACTACTACTACTACTACTACTACTACTACTATTACCAACACCACCAAAATACCACCAGCATCATCGCCACTACAACCATCAACACCAAGCCACCATCATCACAACCACCACCATTACTTTAAATGACCTTATCCTTCCAGAGAAGTCTTATCTTCTAAACGTAAAATTTTTGTGGAGCTTTTAACCAGTGACTGCACACTATGTTGTGCTTGAGCATCAAAAAGCTTTATAGTAGAATTTTTAAAAAAACTAAGTTAATTAACAGTCTGCACAAACATTCAGGGCTGGACGCTTTCTGGTGTAGAAGTTTCTCATTTAGAATTATTCTACATTTTACGTACATAACAGTAATCTTACAGCCCAGAAAAAAGCACAGAAGGCAAAATACAACTGCCTGGTAGCCCTCAAATTAAGCAACGCATCACACGTGTTTACACGCTTCATGATATCGCTCTAAAGACAGTACCGTTCATATAGACCGCTTTATATGTCCATAATCGGACTTAGATTTTGAGCATAATTATAGCGCATTAGACATTATCTGAATAGACAGCGACATGCAGTGCGCAGCCAGGTCCAGTTACTGAATAAAACCTAGACTGCAGACCTTTACACATATCGTCCCATTATTAAAAGGCCTTTCGTCTCTCCTTTGGACGTCTTTCAAGTGATAGCGTAAATAATACTTTTGGTGTTGTGAATTTCTTTATTGATTAGTAAAACATCTGTTCTTGTGCTGTTGCATGGTAGGATTCAATGTGTTTATGGATCATTATGGATATCATTGAGAAACACCAAAGTACTAAGTGGAATTCGAACGTGCAACCACTGCACAGAAGGTCCCCCAGGACTTGCCTTAACGTTAATGGCTGTCGAGGTCAGAATACTGGGAAAGCAACATGAAACCCTGGTAATGGAACTAGAGGGACTCAAAACGAGCTCCTGGGTCTGTGGTATGCTATGCGGGTTAGGCTTCTGTAACATCACTGAGGTAACACATTTACATGAAGAAATTAACATTGAAGAGCAGTATTTTTGGTCGTTATATGCGCCAACTGTAAAACAGCAGACGGACAAGCAAAGTTATCCTTTGCAAATTCATCCATGAACTTTGATGAAGTTATGTTAAATTTGTCGACCTGATTTATTCCTTGCATCAGCCTAGAGAATATAAAGCATTATCTGCCTCCCACATCTGAGTCTCTCATAGCAGTGTTTCGGAGTTTCAGCGTCATCTGAAATGTGACGCCATGACGTTGTATTACTATTTCCCGACGTTGCGAAGTAACACATTGCCTTCATCTTGAGTGGTCAAGGAGCCCACGAAGAACAAATTCATTCGCAACTTACTTAATGGCGTTTTCAGTAGCTCAACTGTCGAAAGACGGGAACACGGTGAATATTGGACGGAAAATTATGTGAACGGAAGCTTATAAGCTATAATTTAAGTTCTGTCCTTAAAGTTGTCTGAGTGGACTAAGGAAATGTACAAAAATATTATATACCTTTGTGTTCCGGAAGAAATTTCGAATGGACACACCCATAAGTCAGTTTTGCTACAGCTGGAGCAAAGTAGCGCTGGGCTGCTTTACTTGAGATTCCAAAATAGATCAGTAAATTTCGGAAATGCTTCCCTTTGTAAAAGAAAACTTTTAATACATAAAAATACAAACTTCTTTGCATGTCAGTTTTGTATGCCCTTCTCTCTGAAAAACTATTAGATATTCTACAGAATAAATGAATCGCATCTGTTCATCTGCAATTTGTTACTCTTGACACACGGCTTGTTCTTCGGTCTTTATGCATGTTTGTTGGGTTTCTTAGCAAGTAATTTTGAATAGACACATAAGATGACCGAAGTAGTTGATGTGATTGAGTTGGCATTCCAGTGTCCTTTGTTGAAAATATTTCTTGAATATAAGCACACTTCATTGGAACGATGGGGAATGAAGAGGATTTGGACTAATTTGTTGTACTAAATGGGCATTTACCGGGAAGGACTGAGTAAAACAAGGAACTGTGAAGAGGAGATCCTTTACCTCAGCCGGTGCCGGCGAACATCGAAGTTCACCAAATCCTTTTGAAAATGTATTTTCTGTTTGTAAATCCTCAAGTTATTGACAATTTTTGTTGCGAATTTTGTAGCTAACCACGTTGTGTTTATAAAAACATAGTGATATAGTCCCATCTTTCCCCAAATACGACAATCTGGTCACATGCATTTCCACTAGTTTAGAGGCGAGGCTCTTCATTTGAAGATGAATGACGTTTTCGCTACGAATCAGACAGGATACAATCACGTGGGAACGACATGTGTTTTGATTCCAGGGGCAGATTAAGCTATTTGTAGAACATTCGTCCTTACATAAGGGTCTGTTAGTACCAAAAAGGTAGAAGACCGTAACATCGAGGAAGAAATGCTAATATATAACACATTTCACAAATTCACGTGCAAAGACGTTAAGCAAAATGGCAACGCACACTGGAATGTTAACTGGAGATTACTGTTGACAATGTACTTAATAATGAGGCTTTATACACGGAGTCTTCTCAGAATCGTTCATAACAGTGAGTTCTAAGGAGAACTCAGTTTTATACTGCATTAATAATTATTATTATTTTTATTATCATTGGTATGGTTACAGGATTGTTATGTTGGTGGGAATAACTTACGCACAAAGAATTTAAACTAAAAGGTTCTAGCTGTTGACATGTTTGCAGTTGTTGTCTTGTAAGTAATATTTCATGCACAACATGAGGTTTGTGCTTGTCTCTCCACCAGTCAATTTCATATGCCTAATTCCAAACGCTGTAACAGTCATCGTCGTGGCAATAAGCGCTTAAGTACAATTTTACATTACTGCCAAGTTATTCACAACTGGATTAACATAACAATTAAGATGTCACCCTTAAAGACACAAATTTCTTATCAAATTTCTTGAAAATCAGTCACATGTTTCAAAAGATTAAGTGGTGCGAACACAGGCCCACAGACGTAGCACTGTAATTACATAAGCTATTTCTCTTTTTTAGGAGAGCAAAATAGTTTCGATGTGAAGGAGACACTCGATTTAAGAAAATACAAACTTCATACAAAAGAGTCCAATTGTTTTAGAACATCCCTTGTTTCACAACAAGTTGCATGAGTGACAAAAAACGGCATATTTAGGCACATCGAATGGAGTCCTCAGTACATGAAATGTCGAAATATTTAATACTTTAATGCTCAAAACACCACGATATTTTTCGGCAAGCTAAAGAAACACACCCTCGGAAAAGCTAATGCGTGTTACATATAGTGTTTTGTGCTTCAGCCTGCAACACGGATACCACTCAAACCCAGCCGCACCAAATCTCCAAAACACAACGAAACGATGTGGTAATTCAACAACAAAGTCGCAAGCTCCTGATGATGGATATGTTAATGTCCGCAACATATTGAACACATAAGAAGTGAAATAAAATAGCTAGTGATATCAAGTTGGTCTTTTTTTCTTCAACTAATAGTGCTATTTATTTGGTTTAGATTTAAAATATCAGATGAACCACAGATTTCACTATTTCTCTCCCTCCCGTCCCTTAAGAAATACTGTATTTTGTTTTATCGGTTATGAAACTGTAAATTGTATCGTAACTATAATTTCAAAATATTCTATTTTATATCCGTCTTTTCTCATAATAACCTGACATACACTGACTGCCTTCGAGTGCAGGAAACTGGGACAAATAATAAACCTGAAAGAGAGTAGTAATGCCAGGCCACTAGGAATGAAAACTGTGGATTGTCAGAGTTTTTAATCCCTTCCAAAAATTAAAAATATAAAATAAAGACCGATGAGAGGGTCGGTGTGTGGGAACGCATGAGCGAGAATAAAAATACATATATGGTTTAGTAAAAAAAAATAGGGGCAGGATAGGCCTTACAAGACCTAGACGTAGAAGGAAGGATACAATTAGAATGGTTCTTAAAGGAACAACATGGAAAGGAGTGGATTGGATTCACTTAGCGACAACAGGGACCGGTTAAATTCTGGTGCAAATATGGCAATGAAACTTCGTGTTCCATAAAATGATAGAAATTTATTGAATGGTTGAAAAAATATTAGTTTCTCAAAAAGTTTCATGGAGGTGATTAGTAGTTCCACTTTACGCGTTTAATAAGCATAAGAAGAATGCCTTACGTGGAAACCATGTTCGTCTGTCCGCCCGTCTCTCTCCCTTTCTCTCTCTCTCTCTCCTACCTAATGTCATTGATTAATCACTTTTCCAGTCAATTGAGTTTTTTTAAACGGATGTAAGGAAAACCACTCTTTAATTAAAGGCGTCAATCAATTTTTTTCTGTATTTCCAACATTTTCGTTCGATTTGGATAAAACTCGGTGTAAAAAGTCCATAGAATGTAATGGATAAGGGTGAGTTTCGTGAAAATTGGTGCAGTGAAAGCCGTATTTTACTCGTGAGAAAAAAATGTGTTTTATCACGTCTTTTCATCTTCCTTTTGATGACTTTCGGGAAAAGCGGCGCTTGGAAGACCGAACTTTTTTGTGAAAGCAAATTAAACTGCAGTCATGTGTGTATCAACGCAGCCGCCTGAAATCTTGAAATATAAGCTCGCCTTGGTGCAGTGTGTACTCCGTCACGGAATACAGAGCTTGCAAGCTTGATCTTAGAGTTGTATATGTCTAATTTAAACTTTACAATCTTATTCTGAATGAAGGCATCACGATGTGCTTGAAAATCAATAAGTATTACACAAATGTACGTCAGCACATTCTATTTATTCTATAGTATGGCTACATGTTTCGACTAGATGTTAGTCATTAGTAATTAGTTAGTAATTGTAGGGGCCTGAAGATGACTAACATCTAGTCGAAACATGTAGCCATACTATAGAATAAATAGATTGTGCTGACGTACATTTGTGTCATACTTATTAACAATCTTATGTTTATTGGACCGTGCATCATCTTGATAGTTGAATAAAGACAGACCAACTTGATGTTGGGCTGGGATGGTGTGGTATCCGGATACAGTCTGTATCCGGACACCACACCATCCCAGCCAGACCACAACGTAACACCAACACACATCGAACCACAGCAATACACCCCATGAAATAACTCAACAAATAAGTCGCAAGCTCCTGAGGATGGACGTATTAACATCCGAAACACGTTGAGCATTAAATAATGAAATAAAAAAGCAAGTGACATCAAGTTGGTCTATCTTTATTCACCTTTACACTTTGTATCTCTTAACTTGCTTCCTCTGTTCCATGATTTTTTTAAATTTAATTTTTAAATATTTTAAGCAACAGTATAAAATCAAAACTGAACTTCAATGGATGTGGGCAGCAGCTGTCGTAGACCAGCTGGAGATACCATTTCGAGATTAGCCTGAACAGACCGGTTAAAACAACCATAACAACGCAATAATAATTATAATAATAATAACAGCTGTATTTCCGTTGAACATTTTGAACCTGGGACCTACCAAACACAAAGCAGGGGTATTTTCCGCTTGACTACTTATTTCACTATAGTTCCTTCAGTGAAAATGCTTGTCAGCTAGTTATATACTGAAATGTAAACGTTTAATGAAACATGGTTTGCGATAATGATGAATAAAGTATTTTATTTGAAGTTCTGTTACGGTGTCTACTCTGTTACACGATTCGTCAACTCTCGAGTTGGGTCTGTCGTCGTAGTGACGTCGTTGCGCACGGGACAGTGTCAGGCTTCGGGCGCGGCGAACAGATCTCACCCCTGTGTGCGCAGTGGCTCGGTGACCCAACCAGACTGCTCACCTATTCATACCGGCTTCCTTTTCTGACGGTACAGCGGTCAGGCCGCTAAACCAACCGCTCAACTCCAAATACTGAAGAGGTTAAGAATGTTTGCATATTTAACTGTTTGTTTGTTTATTTGTTTGTCTGTCCGTCTCTTTATCTGTCTATCTTTGACTACACTGTCAATATCTCAGAACGTATATAGCGCCGACGTAGAATCATAAGCAAATGATGAAGTTTGTAGAAGAAACGGTCATGGAGTAAACCCAGTGATTAAAGCAGACCACCGCTTTTGACACCAGAACTTTCCGAGCTCTCAAAAGACGTGCTAATGATTCTACCGAGATGTTTGTTAGAAGGCGTGGAAATATATGTCCACTTCCCTATACGTCTTTCTGGCGAGATACTTCCACGAACACGGGAAATTATTATTTTGCATTGACCTTGTTTTATGATGACTGAATTATATTTTTTTCTGTTTTAAGCGGAGACCAATAAATATATTTTTTTAATCTGGTGTATACAAGGCATATCTCAAAGCAGAGCGACAGATGTTCGGGTCCATCAGAGCGGCACAGTATTTATGCATCCCTGTGCTTCGTACATGACATATTCCTTTGTGAAACCGGAATTTGCATTATCCCATTTACGTACTATGTGTGTTAGCTTTCAAGTGAGATTATCCATACGTGATGTTGAAGGCATTTCACAGATGAACCTGTATAGAGCATTCTTCACATGTATGTCGTATTGATCCATGCATTCTGGATAATGTATACAGACAGCAGAGTATTTCATGCTGGGAGTCGGGATACCTAGGACATTTTCATTAAAAAGGGAGGTAAATTTTAAAACTGTACACAGGAAAACGTCCCTTGTGTAATTTAGCCCTATGGGTAACAAAAGTGTTTATACAGTGCTACCTTCCACAAAGAGACAAATTTTCGAAAATGTTGATATTTACGGCGAAATGTGTATGTACGTAATATAAAAATACGTTTCTCCATGTACGAAATTAATCAGCAAGATAAGAAGATTCACAAGTGGGTGTGTATACCTCCACACACTCTTGTTCTTGAAAGTAATTGGAGATCAGATTAATGCATGGGAGAGTTTTGTCCCAGATTTTTTTGGGTATGAAGCTGGTAGGGCTCAAGATGATCTAGCCTCGTGCCTCTGCCCGGATTCTAACCCCATAGCCAATCACTTTCCTGACTGAGCTAGTCCTACTGTAAAACCTCGTGACTGACAGATGCTTCTTTGTGCGCATTCATTTTAGACGCAAACTGGAGCAGTTTCTCACATGTATTAGGCCTGCTTAGATAAAGTCTGTTGACAGCCTTTTATAACGGGACGATTCTTCGTCTCCCCAGTACAAAACACCCTCCTTTTTTACCCCATTCCCACTCCAAACAACCCCCAATTCACGGCAAAACTCTCGTCAGCTTATGTTTGCACATGCTTGATCACCCACGATATCAGGGGCCGCAAACTCTGTTCAGTACCAAGCGTGGGTATATATCGCCCATTTGCGACAACAGTGTCACAACTCAAAATTAGTTATTCTTCAAGTGAAACTATTAAAGGTTTTGAAGTGCTGTACTTTTCTATGAATGCAATGACGACACAACTGCTCTTCAGCGGCTAGTTTTGTGAGCTGCGTTATGACACTATAACCGTTAAAAGTGCGTCTGCCAACGTTTCTTTCTATACCAATAACTCAAAAATGACAGATTTTGAGTTATAACACTCTTGTCGCAAATGAGCGATATGTTATGGATCTAAACTACGCACTCTTTGAAACGTAGTATATTCGAGATCAAAAATCCGCTACGAAGGTGATATTTGAGGCTGTCATGGTGGTGAAAATGGAGATCAGGTTCTTTGTGGTTGAGTCATCGTATAGTCCGTTATAAAGTTATGTCTCCCAGCATCCTGGGAGATGCCTTCTCCATTGCTGCGTAGAGGAGTAGGAAACCTGAAATTCGAGCCAGAAACTTTCTTCCAAAACCTTTGTATGAATTTACCAAACTACACGACGTCATGTCCCAGAAGACCATAATTCCTCTCTCCCATGTCAAACCCTCAGTTACCCTGCTAGCTAACAATTTCTGTTTTGATTTAACTGGACGTTTTATTACAAGGCAGCTCAACACAAAATTTCACCTTCACACCAGATTCTTGTAAGATAAATTTTTATTATATACTTCCATCTACGCCTTCTTCTGTCGACCTCCTCAGTAGGCCTATGTGCTATAGGCCTCTGCCACGCTGAACGAAATCCGAAAATGAATAGAAAATGTGTTATTTGGCTGACAAATTACGAAATTTTTCAATAAGTCGACGTATTTGTCCTGCAACTTGATTGACCACTGTCAGGTCGACAAATTTCCCCTCACAGTGGATACTTGCCCTACAGAATTTCTTCATTCCTATGCGAGCAGCGGAAATTGATTGACTTCTAACAGTTTGCGTCTGCCCTATCACTTCCTTCTACAGCCACTCTCAGCAACATTTCGAAACTCTTGTACGTGTTTCACAAATTTTTAATATTTTAGTTTTAATCAAATGTATAAATGTTGTACATCATTTAGCAGTCTTGTTTTGACGGCCGACTTTTGGGTTTTACTCAGCACTGTGCCTTCAGTCTGTTTCACGTATCGGAATAACGGACACTTCCACATTCAGGGTAAATAAGTTAGGTTCAGAAGGATGTATTTAGTCACCCTGAAAGTGGGGGCAGTACGCCCCTCCCCCCCAGATTGTCGAAAATAACTAAATATCTTACACGTTGTTCAAATTTCAAAACAGACGTCATTCGACTAATAACCACCGTGAAAGTGAGATTTGTGTTCTTTTGGGAATTTACGCAGATTAGAATGGTACTTTGCAGTCGACATTTAGGCACAATATAACTGTCCAATCTTCAAAGGTCACGCTCACTGTGAGTTAGAAACTTCGTTACCATACCGTATTTCTTTTAGAAGAATTTCGTTTTTAGTATGCACTTAAGTCACTTTATCCGCATGAATTTAAGGTAATTAATGTTTATTAATTAATTAATAATTTATATTATTCTTTCTGGGATTTATATTTTTATTCAAAGAATTAATATAATAATTATTAAAATTATCCCATGTATTTTCATCTGAATATTCATAAAGTTATTTCGTGCAATTCCTAATAAATTTATGAACTCCTTATATTTTACGAATTTTAAGATAGATACACTATTAGCCAACAAGCAAGATCTACAAATATGCGGTCTATTGCGACAGGGCGAATATGCCATTTATCTTCATGGGTAAATATTACACGGTCGACGATAGAGGGACAGAAAAAGTTGCAGTTTATGTAAGAGAAACATGTGTTACAATTCCTAAAAGGAAAACCCTCCTTCTTAGATGTATCTTCCTACGGTAGATTATTTTGTGTAAGTACCAAACATGTTAATTCTAATGTGCGTCATGCCCGTTGTGTTTTGTACAATAGTAGGAGTTAGGTATGTTAACACTTACAGTCGAACACAACTATATATTTTTTTTTTAAGTATACAGGATTTTACAACATCGACATGTTTCGGCCCTATATGTGGGCCATCATCAGGTGGTGATGGCCCACATATAGGGCCGAAACATGTCGTTGTTGTAAACTCCTCTAATATAATAATAAATATAGTTGTGTTCGACTGTAAGTGTTAACATACCTAACTCCTACTACCAAACATGTTACTTGGATCTTACAAAAGAAGGGCATTTTTGGTGAATCCCTGATGATTTTACTATTGTAAATTTAATACATATTTTGCGTGTAATTCTCAGGAAATGAATGTTCGTTAGGTACATTTCAGAAGCAAATACGAAAGCGCTTAAGATATCGTTTCCGGTAACCTTCTCTCTCTATGTAAATGGCAGGTTTCATACCATGGAACCGACCCCAAGAAACTCAATACATTCCACCTTCAAAGAAATAAGTTTTAAATACATTAGAAAAAAAAACACCGCAGGTTTGCTGTCGTTGTCAGTACAGCATTTGTCATAAAATTGGTTTGTGTTTCTAATCTTCTCCATTTCTGCAACTCGGTCGGACCTTGCTACTAAGCTACCATAGCCCGCTTCTTTTTAGTGCATGCAATAAAGCGCACCACTCTGGTTTGTAAATTTGCGTATAGTTCATTAAATATTCCTTGTTGAGCAGACTCCTACAAAATTTGTGGATAACCGTCTAACTTTTCAAGTGCTTAGGTGTGTGTACAACATATAGAAATATAATTCGTACATTGCAGAAAACAAAACGTAAGTCAGTCACAAAGTTAAAACTGTTACTCAACGACCAAGAAAGTAATTTTCCTAAACGTATTCTGAGAACAAAGTTGAAATTCTCTGGACGAAATGACCCGCGCTGTAAGTTTAAGATAACTGGTGTGTGTGAAAACCGTTGCTCAGGATATGGTTAATGCACGCAGCCATAAATACGTAGTGTCATTGCGGCAAATAAAAGAAGAAATGTAACATATTCTTCGAGCATCCAAAATGCACTTTTTGTGAGGGCAAATCCAAGAATACTTGGACGACTACTGTAATAAATAAAACATGCGCTTCGAGCAGATCTCGTATTTTTTTAAGAGGAATGGACGAAGGAAGGGAACTCTTAGTTCTCATTTATATGATGATAGTGGTTCGATTCTAGGCAGGGGAAAGCGAGCGTTGACTTCACCAAAGCCTCCAGACCAAATCTGAAAGCCTCCTAACCTCCCATTTCTTGCGTACTCGGGGCTCTTTTCCTGGGGTTAAAGTACCCGGTTTGTTAACTAACTTACTGACTTCCACGTACAGACAAAATCAAAACTATGTTAAGCCACATGCCCACCCTCACCCTTACCGGCTCTTCGAGAAACACAAAGAATGATAAAGTTTAAAGTTTCGTGTCTGTTCATAATTTGCACTACACGTTCCGATTAAGTTATAATTACCAAGAGTAAAGACAGAGTTTCTTAGCTTATTTCTAGCTGTTACCACAAAGTTTTATCCATGCGAAATTAAAGAGATGCAGAAAGTAGCAGACAGATTCAAACGTCTAATTCCACTAGTCCTTTTTTACGAAATTAAATAGAAAGCGAAATATAAATTTCCCAAAGTCGTTATGCTTCTCTCTTACACTATATATAATGTACAAAGGGAACTAAGAAAGTAAAGTATCCTAATTTTCATCTCCGTATATTCTTCTTTTATGGGCATCACCGCTACATCATGAAGTCTGTGAGTATTCTGGATAACATTCTATTTGTAGCAAACATTTGCTCGACAGATAGAAGTAGTAAAGAGTTTGCTAATGTGTCAGAAATTGATGTGGTTGAAACAATGTGCTGTGAGAGATTTTTTGGTTGCTGGAGGTGAGAAGCCGACACGCATCCATGGACACTTACTCACGAAAGTGTCCTCAGTGAAAGAACTGACGCTGCTACAAACGTAAGTATTCTTTGACGATGGGTAAGACGGAACGAAGACAATGACACAGGGAAAAAAGCCCTTTTCATGACAAACTGCTGGGAGGCAGCAAATGTGAATTTCCTACACGGAAACATTACGAAGACTGAATGTTCGCCTTCGTCCAGTTAGCTTGAGGGTTTGCTCCTCAGTAACAACGTTAGGCCGTTCACAAGTGCCCACACCACGAAGACTATAACGAATTTTGGATGGAGAGTGTTATGGCATGCAACCTACTCTCCTAACTTCGCACCATCTATCTTGGTCGTTTAAAAAAAAAATTGCTTGCGAGGAGAACATTATGCCAAATTCGAGAATCTGCAGAATGCTGTGTGTCACTGTCTGCAGGGAAGAGAGAACAACTTTAAACGGGTGGGGGTACTTGTCTTTTCCAAAGATGGAAGAACACTTCCGACAAAAATCGGAGCTAAATTGAAAAATAATCGCTTTCAGCAATGTTGTAATAAAGGTTTGTAAAACTTTCACATGTCCACATTGAAAACAGCTTCAGTTAAAAAAAGGAGGCATTACTGTGGCTTAAAAACTTGGTCACATTTTCGGTAGTGTTATTACAAAGGGTAAAGTCAGGCCCCATATTATGTGACGGCAGGTTTTTTTTCCAAAACACAGTTTGCACCATCTGAGTGTTGGTAGGCCTCATAATAAACTTAAATAACTGAGTCAATGCAACAACTGCCCCCCCCCCCTCGCTTGATAAAACAGTATATGCTTCAATGGTCTAGACATGTCCGGAAATTTAGGGAAACAGAGTTTATTTAAGGTATTGAACAGACCTGTTGATTGTTCTGGAAGAATTACACCCTTTCAATTTACACCAACCCCGTAACTGAAAGATTTGCTTGTTATCTTTGGAAGTACAAATTACGAAGTTAACGTGATTTCTAGTGGTCAAACGTTGATGTCGCGTCACAACTAGCAGCCTTATATCAATGTTGCGTGAGTTCCACTAGCATAATGTTTATTGTGTGAGCTATAGCAGCAGCATAATCACGTCGTGTGAACTATGGCATACGAATATCCAGGTCGTTGCAGCACTGGTAACAGAATATTCATGTCTGAGATGTAACAGCAGATTATTCATGTCATGTGAGCTATAATAGCAGAATATTCAGATCATGAGTGCTATGGCAGTACATCATTCATTTCGTGTGAGCTATAACAGCAGAATATTCAGATCTTGAGAGCTCTGGTAGCAGAATATTCATATCATGTGAACTATAACAACACACATTCATGTCACGTGAGCTTCATTAGCAAAAAATTACGTCGTATGTGTTGTAGTGGCCCGGTAGTCACGTCATGTGAGCTATAGTAACATAACTCTGATGTCGTGTGAGCTATAGTAGCAGAATATTCATATCGTATGAGCTCTACTAGGGTAGCATTCATTCCATGTTTCAAGTTGTTTCCGAAGTTGCTGTGTGGAAGCCGACGTAATTCTATGCCTACAGAAGTCATGACACAGATGTCGCACTTCTTTTAGCAAATAGGACTAGTATCATGTCTTTGTAGATTGGATAGAACTTGGTTTATAAGTGGAACATCCAGTGTCTAAACGTCGGCCATTAGCTGTTCTTATCCTTTGTGGGGGTGTAGGTTGCTTCTTTCGGTTCGTCTAATCAATGCTGCAGTTTTACCTTAACTTAGACGAAGGCCGGTTATTTCCACACACACACACACACACACACACACACACACGCACACATATTTCTGCTCATATTTTTCCATTTTTTTATAAGTGGCAGCGTTGTTACGAGACACTTTAAAAGGTAAATAAATAAATAATTAATTAACAGCTTTAAAAAAAATACAAATTTAAAAAATGAATAAAGAAAAATTTGACTAGAAGTATGAAGCAGGAATAATCATACAATTGTACTGAGAGTTACATTTTGTGCAACAGAAGTTGTATTCTATTTGAATTGAATATCACATCTGCATCAATCATGTTACCGAGCTGAAATGGTCGTGTTTTTTATCCAGAATACAACGAGCCTGATGTTCTCGTATTTGTACATTCTAGAGGCAAGTTTTGAACGTAGTGAAACACAACAGTGTCATTAAAATATTTCAAACATTCCCCTCCCACGTTACACAAATTATGTATTCTGTATCAAACACGCTCACACTGAACCACGCAAAAAATATACACCCAAACGTTTGTTGCACTATATGAAAGGAAAAAAAAGACCCTTTATGTATCAATTTCTGCAATGTTTATTCCATTCATCGGAAATTTTGTATTTCTTAACGCAGTTCCTGTGAAGCAGGTTTAAATCGATATATGTCACTATAGTTTATGTTGTCATGTTGCAGTTAGAGGCATGCGTAAATGATAAACCAGTTCTTCAGACTGCTTCCAATTTGCCGAAGAATATTACTGGTTTGTTAGCTGTTCAAGGAATTCGTTATTATTAGCCAAAATGAAGTTAATCACAGCGCTCCTAACAGCAAGTCATGGGATACTAAGCTCAGCTAGTTGAATTCAATTCAAAATTTAACACGGTCTTTAAGGTCTAATTCATAATTTATCTCCAGAATACATACAAGGAGTTTTATATCATTTTAAGCGTATACCTCATTTCTTTCAAACGTGTTACACACTATGGTCGTCTAATTTCCCATACTCATTCTCCATAAAAATACTGCATAGAACAGATTAAGACGATCGTTTCTCTGTAATTTCTACATTTTTCTCTTACTCGAGCTTCCTTGGAAGTAAATACATTATTTTTTTCAGCCTCTTTCAGAGTCAGGGGTCAAATTAACATCTTATTCATAATTTTAAACAAGTAGACATTTGTAATTTCAAGTAAATAAAGTATTACATATCAATCATACTCTGTTTATAAGCATTTCAGAGGTCTAATAAACTCAGATATGCTGGAACAGTAAATCCATTATTACGATTTGTCTCCACTCTCAATAAATGGACTGTCGCGTTGAAACCACAAATCCGCTCGGTTTTCGACGTTTATGAACGGATAAACGACACTGTACATATATCACGGGAATTATACGTACGGCTAAATTGGAATCCACCTTCCCACTCCGGCTCTTCCTGAGTTTCAGTTTCGACAAACCGAAGCTAGGAGGCAAGCATCAATTGCTTCATATCCGGTCTCTCTTTCTTCCTCTCTTACCGAATACCCAGCTATAACCATCCCATCACTATTTCGATTGAGCTACAGTAACCTAAAACAGCAACAAATAACCTTTAGCTTCGGAGTTCATTGCACTCCAGAGCCCAGGAGAAATACCACACAGCACGGAAGAGTATACACTTTTCGAAATCGTTTTAGGTTATTTTTCATAAATTACTGGCTTTTTCAGGCGCGCACATATCCCTGTGGACTACATATTAAAATCGTTTTGTATGTCCGTCTTCCTGTGAGCATAAAATTCTAGCACAGGGAAAATGATTTTAATGAAAAATGGTATTGCGGATTTGAGCTAAAATTGCCTACCTTTTCCAATTTTCATTAAAAATCAGGTATAATTATTGGATACGCTTCATGCATCTTCATTTAGAAATCAGTTTATACCTAACTGCCCAATTGTTCATCACATATAAATATTTTTAAAATATAATCTGTAGTGAAGAAAGTACCACAAGTTTTCTGTCAAATATCTACGTTCCGCAAGTCCTACAGTTGTTTAGGTAATTAAATAACGGAGACCGAAAGTGCCAGAACTCTCACCCGTTGCCTGTACTTCCTAACTTAAAGTTAACCTATTTCAAATATCAATATTACTCTAAAGACTATTCTGCGGAAAGATGTGACAATTTCCATAACCACAACAAACGTTTCCCTGCAATTGTTTTCTTTAAACGTTCGCTATTACACGTAGAACTTTATACTATATTAATACAGCAAATCTTAATAAACACCGCTGTCTTCTACGATAAGATTCCGTTTGTCGGAACGTCGTTCTTTTGGGATTTTAAGAAGCGTAGATTAGTAGTTTCTTGCCGACGTTCCGAGACAATTTGTCGGTCACATCTTCAAGTGTCAAGCATCCGGAACTGCTTGACCCATACATAGGAAATAGAGGAACCACACCTTTTACTTACGTCCTTAATTGGACTTTGTGTCGAAATTTTATCATGTTTCCGCTGTTAAGTTTTTGTATATACAAGAAATAATCTTTACAAATGGGTTTACTATCTAACGGTCTAACTAGCTAACATACTAACTTCATGGAGCACAGTACTTATTGAAAAGCCAATAGTTTCTCAGCAATTCAAGAAATTTTCCAACTTTTATAGAAGCCGAGGGCTCAGTACCGAGTTCAAAAATTCCATACACTTGTCCTATTCTTCAGCCCTCCTAGTTTACTTCTTTGCAAAAACGTTTAATAATATCATCCCACCTATTACTAGGTCTTCAAAATGGCTTCTTTTCTTCCGGTTTCCGTACCAACCCCCAAAGCATTCGTTTTCCTTTCCACTATTCTTGCCATATGCATCATCCATTTTATCAGCATTGAAAAAAACATCTGTATTCTTGTAAGTTTTTAGATTTTCGCAGCGATGCAGCTGATGTCTCCGTTTTTCCGGGATGTGACGACTCGTTACTGGGTGATTGATGCCCGAGGTTAAGAGCGTGTTGGTCTCATGTCCATTTGCTTAAAATTGTACCATTCTTCAAATACCCCTATACTCTCAGATATGAGACCACAATTCTGTCACCTAACTGCGGACACCGAACATCCAGTGAAAAAGAACAACATCTTAAATTACGGAGACGGCAGGCATATAATTATCATAAATTGTTCTAATTGTGGTGTGTTGCGAAAAGGATACAAGGCAGATAGATCTGTTCCAAGAACCCCGCGAGCACCGAAAATTTGCAGACCCACTGTACTAGGTATTAATTACGACATTAACCAAAAGGCCTGTACCTACCTTTACATACACAGCAAAGAACTTCAAATAGCCGCCCTGTAAAATTTGTTACGTTTTAGCCAAGTCAACAATATTACAGGTGTGTCGAATGTTTTACTTCTGAGAGTAATAAACTGGAAAGAATGTGGAAAGAAAGCGGTCATGGCCTATTTTAGTTTTCATTCTCTACAGAGTGAAAAAAATTAATGACAGCCTCAGTCTGTAGGTCTATAGTCGAACTCGGCACTGAAATTCTAAATCCTAATTCCCATATATTAAGCAGGAATGAAAGCTACTCAACGGTTACAACCAAGTGTCTGTTTACATTATAGGAAACATGTTATGTTTTGCAGTTCCCTCAAAACATGGGTGTTTGTAACTTTTCATTCCGTACTAAGAAGACTTTAAAATTACGCCATTCTGTCATTTCCAGTTAAACTAAAATATAAGAATTATACACATTTTTGGCAAAGATTTCGCGTACTTTATCGCTTATATTGCTTAGGACTTTGCCAACAGAGGAGGCTCGTATCAAAAGTTTGCTTTTATAATGATTCCATAATTTTTATTACAGCAATTCGTTGCTGGATGATTGATGTCTGACGAGAGCGTGGTGGTCTCATGCCCATATGCTGAAAACTGTATCATTCTTCAAATATGCCTGTACCCTCAGATATGAGACCACAATCATTTTATTATTGTTTTTGAAAAATTTTTATACTTAGTAATTTTTTTATTTTTATTTTACTAGTTCATGGAATATAGCATGCGTCATTTCTCATAAATGTTTGCTGGTGATGTATTTGCCTTGTTGATTGTTAATTAGGTTTGAGGTTATTTTTAATTCACCTGAAGACAGGAACAAGCATTTTCCGAAATGTTGTGTGGTGTTGTGTTTTGTGACAAAATTCATATCAATATAAGTTATAAAATCTAAAATATAGAAGCACTAACTTGAAAAGAAAATAAGTTAATTTTAAAGCAGGTTACGTTGTTCTGAAAAATTATCAGTGCAAATGTACATAATCCCAAGACAAATGGAAGTCTAAAAACCTGACAAATCTTTTAAACTCAAATTAAAATAAACGTTTAATCAACAAATGTAAGCCATCAGCAGGTTCTTGTCTATATTAGAATATTTTGTTCTTAATTGAAGACCTTAGACATCCAAAGTAGCGACACGAGTTAATAATTAGAACAAAGAGATAAAGGTGAGAACGTGAGAGATTAAAATGTGAATAGAGTACTTCAGTCTATCAAAATTCGATGCTACATTCATCAACTGTTTAAACACGCCGATTTGTATGTGTAGCCTACAAAGCGTTTAAAATTAAGACTCCGTATTTTGTCTGCAGAGTTTATGTATGTGTTTTGTATGATTCTTAGAACCAACAGCGATTATTAACGTGTACAGCAGTAAGCTAAGAGACTTGTGAGAAAATTGTGTTTACTATGAAACCAAAACCCTTCTTGTTACAGGTACAGTACATTTGTTAATGACATTTGTGCTTAAAGACCTGCCATGAATCAGGTGGCTTGTCCTTGGCTGTTTATCGCAAAGGCCCAATTTCAGTGACAGGTCAGTTCGTGTGGAATTTGTAGTACACCAAGTGGTAATGGAGCAGATTTTTCTCTTGTTTAGTGCCAATATTTTGCCGCGAGTACACAGTATTCATTTTTATTTACATGCCGCTTTTATCAGGAGGACAGAAAGGCGAGATATGGGGAACTTAGAGTTAAACAATGTTCTTGTTCGAAACGTGGACGTTCAGAAAGAAATTTATATTCAACTTTTGATGGAACTTTGAAAAGCTCAATATTTCCTTATTGAATACCTCCATGAAAAGCAGGAATATCAGAGAAGTAGATCGGAGTGGCGCATGGAATAACACCTTTATCTGTTGCGATAAAACAGGTGCATTTAGGTCTCTGAGATATCCAGCAGTCGAACTTTCTAAATTGGTCCCGACGTATCGTAGTATGTTGCTGCCTCCATCACCGGGTAAAAGAAAATGATCCCATAAACGACGGCATAACATATCGTAAGACAGACATGGGCAAGAAAAGCTCAAATCTCTCAGTACGCGTACATATGAAGCACATGTTATTTCAATCCCGTATACACTACTGTACCCAGCCTGTCTAATGATCCTTCTCGTCGCATGGAATATCTGGGGAGATGGACAACAGGGAAGATACACCAAATTGAAGTTACAGAAAACTGCCTCTTTTATTGAAGCCAAACCGCTTAATGTTTACCAGATCGCACACACTTACATCCTGCTCGCTGCCTTGATACTTCCGAAGTTTTTCCGTGTATAACGCTTTCGCCACAAATGTCAGTTACTCTGTTGGCCACCTGACATCCGTTCTGGAATACGAACACCGCACACCTGAAAAAAAATTGCTACGCGGAGAGCCCAAGGCCGGAA
>Ga0123354_10001810_pt1 | contig 26994 bp, 20 predicted proteins | sample TergutLab28metaG_2_FD_97872 | JGI IMG/M metagenome (GOLD analysis project Ga0123354, IMG submission 97872) | Labiotermes labralis P4 segment gut microbial communities from Petit-Saut dam, French Guiana - Lab288 P4 | ecosystem: Host-associated > Arthropoda: Insects > Digestive system > Gut ...
CGAATCCACCGATCGCTTGCGTCGCGAGCGACACTGTGGGGGTGCGATGGGTCGGCGGGTGGCGTGAGGGCAGACTGGACGTCTGTGGAGCGACGCCCGACGAGCCAGCGTGCCTCCACAGGGTCGTGGAGCAGCAATGGATCGGTGGATTCCGGCTTAGCCCGCTCAACCATGAGGGTCCACAAGGGGCCACCCCATCGGTCCTCCAACAAGGCTTCCAGGCCGGAGCCGACGCGATAGACCAGGTCGTCACGCAATGGCGGGGCCATCACCTGGAAGCCGACGGGCAGACCGTCGTCGGCGGACAGGCCCGCCGGGAAGGAGGCGGAGACATTTCCGGCGAGGTTGGAGGGGATCGTGCACAAGTCAGCTTTGTACATGGCCATCGGGTCGTCGATCCGCTCCCCCAGCTTGAACGCGGTGGTGGGGGTGGTGGGCGACACCAGGACGTCGACCTGACAGAAGGCGTTGCTGAAATCTTGGATGACCAGGGTGCGTACCTTTTGGGCCGAGCCGTAGTAGGCGTCATAATAGCCGCTTGACAAGGCATAAGTACCGAGAATAATCCGGCGCTTAACCTCGGCGCCGAAGCCCGCACCACGGCTGAGCCTCATGACCTGCTCGGCTGATGTGGTGCCGTCGTCGCCGACTCTCAGTCCGTACCTCATCGCGTCGAAGCGGGCCAGGTTGGAGGAGACTTCGGACGGCATGATCAGATAGTACGCACCCAGGGCAGCGGGGAAATGTGGGCACGAGACTTCGACGATCTCAGCGCCTGCGGAGGCCAAGAGGTCGACGGCTTCGCGGAAGGAGCGTTCCACTGCGGGGGCGTAACCGTCGCCACCGAATTCCTTGACGACGCCGATCTTCATGCCGGTCACGTCGCGTGACCGGGCAGCCGTGACGACATCGGGCCCAGGAGCGTCGATGGAGGTCGAATCTTTGGGGTCGTGTCCGGACATCACCTGGTGGAGCAGGGCGGCGTCCAGGACGTTCCTGGCGCATGGGCCCGGCTGGTCCAAGGAGGAGGCCATCGCCACCAGGCCGTACCTTGAGGATGAACCATACGTGGGTTTGACGCCGACCGTACCGGTGACGGCGGCGGGCTGCCGGATGGAACCGCCCGTGTCCGAGCCCACGGACAGCGGAACCTCGAAACCGGCCAGGGCTGCGGCCGATCCGCCGCCGGAGCCGCCGGGGATTCGGTCCAGGGCCCAGGGGTTGTGGGTCGGGCCATAGGCGGAGTTCTCGGTCGAAGAGCCCATGGCGAATTCGTCCATGTTGGTCTTGCCGACGATGACCATGTCAGCGTCGATCATCCGCTGCACCACGGTGGCGGTGTAGGGGGGGTACCAGCCTTCGAGGATTTTCGACGCGCAGGTGGTGGGGGCCCCGGCATAGGTGAAAACGTCCTTGACACCGATGGGAACTCCGGCCAGGGGTCCCAGGGGTTCGCCTGAGCGGCGCTTCGTGTCAACCTGGCGAGAGGCGTCTAGCGCTCGGTCCGCGTCGATGTACAAGAATGCATGAATCTGGTCGTCGGCCTCGGTGATCCGTTCCAGGTGGGCTCGGGTCACTTCTTCGCAGGTGACGTCCCCGGCGGCCATCATCTCGGCCAGCCGGTGGGCTGGCTCGTGGGTCAGGGTGCTCACTGTTCCTCCTGAAGGATTCTCGGTACGCGGAAACGGTCGTCCTCACTGGCCGGTGCCATGGCGAGCACTGTCTCAGGCGGCAGAGAAGGTCGCACCTCGTCGGCGCGGAAAACGTTGGCCAGATCCAGCGCGTGGGAGGTGGGCGGGACATCGGCACGTGCCACCTGGCTGACGACAGCCACAGCGTCGAGAATGACATCCAACTGCCCTGCCATAGCGGTCAATTCCTCGTCGGTCAGTTCGATTCGGGCCAACCGGGCCAGCTTGGACACTTCGGCATGGGTCAAAGTCACAGGAGTCTCCATCGGTCACATCCATGGTGGGTGACACCAGGATTTCATCTGAGTCGATTCTAGCCTGGATGCACCGATTGCTGGCGTAGCGAGCGACACTGTGGAGGTGCGATGGGTCGGCGGGTGGCGTGAGGGCAGACTGGACGTCTGTTGAACGACGCCCGACGAGCCAGCGTGCCGGCACAGGGTCGCGCAGCAGCCATGAATCGATGGATCCAGGTCAGGCCCGGATGTACCGATTGCTGGCGTCGCGAGCGACACTGTGGGGGTGCGATGGGTCGGCAGGCGGCGTGCAGGGGTTTTCGGCGTACGCAGGGGCGTGGCGGGGCAGATTGAGCTGATCGGCCGGTGTGTGATGCCAAGAGACCGGCTGACCGGAGGGAGGAATTATGCTCGATAGTTTCTAGGTTTCTCCCGTGTGCACTAGGGTGGATCTGTGAGCCCTTCGAGATCCAAAATCAACGCGACGACCACCCAATTCGTGGAGTCCTTCATGCCCGACAGCACAGACGCCGTGCAGGCTAGACGAGCCTCGGTTGATCTGGGAATTGAGCCCGTGACCCCCGCGGCCGGGCGGGTCCTGACACTGTTGGCCAAGCTGATCGACGCTCAAGCAGTGGTTGAGATCGGGACAGGCGCCGGGGTGTCAACCCTTGCCCTGTTCGCCGGAATGGGGTCCGACGGTGTCCTCACGTCGGTGGACCGGGAAGCCGAGCATCACATGGTCGCCAAAGAAGCGCTGAAGTCTGCGGGGATACGGCACACGCGGTACCGCCTGATCACGGGCGAGGCGCTGACGATTCTGCCCAAGCTGAGAGCGGCGGCGTACGACATCGTCTTCGTCGACGGGGAACTGTTGGAGTACCCGGAATATCTGGAAGAGGGGCTGCGGATGGTCCGACCGGGCGGCCTCGTGATCTTCAACCATGCGCTTCTGAGCGGCAGGGTGGCCGATGAGACGAATTTCGACGACGAGACCATGATCATGCGCGACACCCTGGAGGCAGCGCGCGCCATGGACGAACTCACCACGGCGCTGGTGGACGTCGGCGACGGCTTGTTGATTTGCACCTCGAAACGGGCCTACTGACTCCTCACCTGACAGCTCTGAATCTGTCAGGTCTGTACAAAACATGCCTCTTGCAAGGTAAAACGATCACTGTTCGTGACAAACTCAAATTACTGTTGTATGCTGATGTGATCACTGAAACCGTGACTTGTGAGCCCATCCACGGTAAGGTGAAAAGCGAGACTCTGGCCAAGGGGAGGCTGCTGGATCACATCATCAACATCGTGTCTTTTGGGGAATTCATGTTTGCTTTTGAAACACTCGACGTTGTCATGGGGAACGCACCGGACGACATCCAAGCTGTTATTTACGCTCATCTGAGCTTCGACCATCGTATCGACGTCCCCCGCCTCGTGGGTGCGCTCGACCGGATCACGACGATCATTCCGGAAATCCTGTGCCGGGCGGATGTCCGCCGCCACCGATTCGTACGACTGCCGCTGGAGTCCCGGAATCTGGTGTCGGAGTCGACTGGCCCGCTCGACGTGGGTCCCCACTTCGACCCCAGGACCGAGCCCCAGATGAAAATCTGGCTGGGCCATGACGATGACCAGGACTCCATGATCGTCGTTGTCAGCCACATCCTCACCGATGGCCGGGGTTTCATCCAGTTGCTCGAGTTGCTGGCACGTACGTACAGCGGCAAGGATGTCCCACCGCGCAACATCCGGACACTGAGACCTGTGATCAACGGCTTCCCGGTCGGTCCCCAGACTCCGGACGAACGCGATGGGCGCAAGCTCCCCGTCAAATACTTGCCCATCGATGGGGAGGGAAAGGATCGATTCCTGCCCGTCGTCAAGATCCCGGCCGACCGGTTGGCACGCCTGCGTGAGCAGTCTCACCAGTTCCAGGTGACACTCAACGACATCCTGCTGGCTGCTCACGCCCGTGTCGCCTGCCGTCTGCTCGACGTGCCCGCCATCCTCTTGTTCTGCCCGACTGACCTTCGTCCCCGGGCTGGCCTCGCCGAACTCAGCGTCGCCAACATGACCGGAAAGTACCTGGTCGCAATCACCGTGAACCCCGATGAACCTTTCTCTCACACCGTGAACCGTGTCCATGAGGAGATGGCCCTGCAAACCGCCAGCAACCGTGCGTACACCAATCTGGTGCCGCTGGACAGGGCCCGCAAGTTCCTGCCCCGTCGAGTGGTCGACGACTTGATCCGGCGGACCTACGTCGTCACCGAACCCGGTTACTCGAACATGGGCAAACTGGAGCAGAACAGGCTGGTCTTCGACAGCCGCCAGCCAGCCTCTTTCTTCATGACGATCGGATACCTCCCACTCAACGCCTTCCACCTCTCGGTGACCGGCTTCGCTTCCCAACTGACCCTCGCCTGCCCGGTGGTCGGTAACCAGGACCGTGCCGATGCCGTCCAGGGCGTGCTCAATTCTATCGTCGCAGAGTGTGAATCATGGTTGTCTGAACCTGTCAGGGTCAACGTGAAGGCCGACGCCGGAAACCCTGGGGACTCATGGAGAAACCAGTCTTCTCAAGGACGGACATCCACTCCCGGGCTTCGAGGGCTAGCTGGGAATTGATCCTGGTCACGGTGATCGTACCCAGTCTGCCGCGATCCACCCAGTCACCGACCAGGCGCAAGGCTGGTTCGACCCTGGTCATGTCTGCGTCAAAGCTGACAATGGTATGTGCTCCTTTTTCTAGATAGATGACGGGCCAGCCATTGTCCAGGACGACGATGGCTCCAGCCCGGCGGGCAGGCCGGTGACCCTGGGACTGTGGCCATGGAAGACCAGCCCCCCACGGGTTGGCCGGATCGCAGGCCGCCAAGAGACACCGTCGGGATGTGGCGTCCTCACGGAGACGGTCGACTGCTCCCGGCACGGCGAATTGGGCAGCACCCAACTGGTCGACGAAATACCCTCTCCTGACCGAGCCCTGCCCTTCCATCGCCGCCAGAATCCGATAAACGTCGTAGAAAACTGGGGTCATGGCTTCTGACAGAATGGAGCCCTTCGTCACAATTCCATACCGGGACAGTTCGAGGTTGACCGCATCGACCAGCGCGCGAGTGGTGGGAGTGGACTCGGTGTCGCGCCCGATCGCGAACCACCGGCCGGTCAGAGAAGACCGCCGGGGAACCACCGGTCGCATCACCCGTCTGACACGCGGGGATGTAGGGCGGCGAAGAACTCCGGTTCCTTGTGACGCAGCCCGCACAGCGGACAAGGTGTCACTAGCTACCAAGCCGGCCCACACGAGTTCCCAGATGGCAGCCTCAACCTGACGAGCAGTCAAGTCATCGTGAGGCGAATCATCGTGAGACAAGTCGCCGGAAGAGAGGTCGTCCGGGGAAGGATCGACACTGTGCGAGTCGCTGCTGGACAGATCGTCCACGCTCCAGGCTCCCCCGTCTGCTAGCCGTTGATACACACGACGGGCTGCGGCGGTCAGATCCTGCACATCAGCCGCCGCCACCAAGGGTGGGATGTCCGCGGGCCACAGACACACCCAACCATCCGTCTCACCGATCGCGCCATGCCCCGACCACGTGACCTCTCCGGAGGCCATCGCTTGGTCCAGCATGGACGGCTGATAGTCGGTCACCCGCGATGGCAAGACAACTGAATCCAGCATGGAGGCAGGAATAGGGTAACCGGCCAGTAGATCCACGGCTTGGAGGAGGGCTTGTGTGCCGTGGCCCGGCCGGTCCACTTCGTGCCAGCGAGTGAGAAAAGAGGCATATTTCTCCTGCTTGACTGGTTGGACCTTGGCCCTCAGATCCACCATGGTCCGACGTCTGAGAAGTGCCAGCACCTCGGCATTCATGTACTGCTGGCGACCAGTGCCCAGAAGACCTGAGTCAGTCAAACCCGAGTCAGTCAGACCAGGGGCAGCAAGACCCGAATCAGTCAGACCAGTGGCAGCGAGGTCAGGATCGTCGAAGCCAGTGTCAGTGAGATCCGTGCCGATGATGCCAGTACCGGGGATGCCCGTTCCAACGAACTGCCCTGCGACCACACTGCCAGCGTCGGCCATGCCATCCAGGACCTCTAACACCTGGGCGAGATCCAACCCGAAGCGGTCGGCGATGTCAGGTGGCACAGTGATGCCATGATGGCGCACCCACCGGGCGACCAACCGGGTCACAGCTTCCTGTCCGGGCAGGCGTGTGAGCCAGGACTCGTCCTCGGCGACGGCGATCATGGTCTGACCGCCGATTTCCAGGGCCACTAGCCTGCCCGAATCTTTCAGACAGGACAGCCATGATGCAGGGTTCTCCGACGACCTCGCTCGGCACTCGTCTTCGGTGAGGGGCCCGATCTCTCGGATGACATCCCAAAGCGCCTCCATACTGCGTGCTCGGTGCGAGCCCTTGAGCCTCTGGGCCTCCTGTTCAAAATCGGCGACCACCTGCTCGTCCACGGCGAGGCTGGCCCTGACGCCGGTCAAACTGGCCAGTAGTTCTGGATCGACCATGCTCGCCACGGCCTTCTCCGCCAGCGGTTGGTCGTCGTTGTACAAGAACTGACCGGTGTATCCGAAAAGCATCGAGGACGCGAAAGGTGACGGCGTCTTGGTCTCCACCTCCACGATCTTGACTCTGCGCGCCGCGATGTCGCGCATCAGTTGGCGCAGGGAGTCCAGATCGAAAACATCGTACAAACACTCCCGCAAGGCCTCCGCCATGATGGGGAACTCGGGGTACTCTGCAGCCACGCCCAAGAGTTGAGCGGACCTCAATCTCTGCTGCCACAAGGGAGAACGCTGCCCTGGCTGGCGTTTCGGCAAAAGCAGAGCACGAGCCGAACACTGGCGGAAGTGCGCAGCGAACAGGCTTGAACGCTGAGCCTCCTGGCTCACGACCGACTCAATCTCCTCCGGATCGAACCCGAGCAGCTGACCGATGCGAGGATCGGCGACTTCACCGAGCCGGATGGTGATCCCGTCGTCGGTCACCGTCATCGCCCACGGTGTTGAGGATTCGTTGCCAACAGTATGACGCCACCGGTTCTGGATGGCCAGGGCCCATGGCTGGAGGACTGCCTTGCCCAATTGGCAGTGGACACACACCCGCCATGCACCCATCTCATCCCTGCCCTGTTCGACGACGATCGTGGTGTGATCAGGCAGGACACCGGTGGCCGCCCGCTGATCCATGACGTACGCTTCCAAGTTGCTGCGGGACCACTGATCGAGGCTGATCTCGGTGCTCCCGGACGATTTCCCAAGGTCGGCCACGAGTCGTTGGATCTGACGCCCGACCTCAACCGACCGTGACATCTCGTCGCTACGCCAAAAGGGCAGTTTGCCCGTCAGCCCCGGCGCTGGGGAGACCACGACTTGATTGGCGGTGATCTCCTCAATCCTCCACGCGCTCGTCCCTAGCGTGAACACATCACCCACTCGGGATTCATAGACCATTTCCTCGTCCAGCTCCCCCACACGCCGGTTGACCGCATGCTTGCCGGAACCACCCGTCTGCCCACCAGCCATGAAAACTGCGTACAACCCGCGATCCGGGATCGTGCCACCAGACGTCGTCACCAGTCGACGGGCTCCTGGCCGGGCAATCAGGGTTCCGGTCACCGGGTCTCGTACCAGTCGTGGACGCAACCCCGAGAACTCCTCATCGGGATACTTGCCGGTCAACATGTCCACCACTTCGTCGAATGCCTTCTCAGGCAGATCAATGAAGCAATCGGCCCGCCGGACTACAGACAGGATCGTCTTCGGGGTCAGTGGGGTGTCCAAGCACATCGAGACGATCTGTTGGGCAAGGACATCCAGTGGGTTGACGATCCTGGGCACGGGCTCGATCTGACCGGCGGACATCCGCTGCGTGACCACGGCTGTGGCCAGTAAATCACTGCGTGACAAGGGGAAGAGAACGCCGTGAGAGACGGCGGAGACTCGATGTCCACCACGCCCAATCCGCTGCAGGCCGCTGGCCACGCTGGGCGGAGTCCCCACTTGGATGACCAAGTCGACGGCTCCCATATCGATGCCCAGTTCCAAAGAGTTGGTGGCCACCACACAGGGCAGTCGGCCCTGTTTGAGATCGTCCTCAATCTCGGCCCGTAGGGTCTTGGAGATCGACCCATGATGAGTACGGGCGATCACACCTAAGGGATCCAGTGGAGCCTTCTCGCGGTACAAACTATTTAGATGACTAGTCAGCCGTTCAGCCACGGCCCGCGAATTGCAGAAGCAGATCGTACTTCGATGGGATATCACCAAGTCGAACACCTGCTGTTCGATATGCGGCCACATCGAGGGCCGCTGGACCCCGGATTCCGCGCCCTTCCCCGCCGGAGACGGACTGGTCACCGACGTGAGGTTCGTCATGTCTTCGACAGGCACGACAACCTCGAGCTTCCAGTTCTTGGGCATTGGTGGGGCCACGATCGTCACCGGGCGATCCCTCCCCACCAAGAACCGCGCCACTCGGTCAGCGGGTCTGACCGTGGCTGACAACCCGATCCGTTGCATCCCTCCACCGACGTTGAGAGCGTCCAGACGCTCCAGGCTGACTGCCAGGTGGGCACCTCTCTTGTTTCCGGCCAGGTAGTGGATTTCGTCGATGATGACGGTCTCGATCCCGCTCAGGATCGCCGACGCCGACGACGACAGCATCAAGAACAAAGATTCTGGCGTGGTGATCAGAATTTCCGGCGGGTGGGTGATCAGGCGACGCCTGTCGGATGACGAGGTATCCCCGCTACGAATTCCCACCCGAACATTGGGAGTAGGGATCCCCTCTTCGACCGCTGCCGAAGCGATCCCGGCCAGGGGAATCCTCAGGTTGCGCTCGACGTCGACACCGAGTGCCTTGAGCGCAGAGACGTACAAGATGCGAACACCCGGGCTGGCTTGCGGCGATGTCATCAGATGATCGATGCTGTGCAGAAAAGCGGCTAGTGTCTTGCCCGATCCGGTGGGCGAGATGACTAAAACATGCTCCCCCAGCCCGATCTTCTCCCAGGCCTCAGTTTGAACCGGGGTCGCGGCGTCGAAGGCCGAGCGAAACCACGTCCGGGTCGGGCTCGCGAACCGGGCCAGAGGGTCGGACGGGGTCGTCATAGTCTCGATGGTCGTCATAGTCTCATTCTGCATCCGGGCTCCGACATTTTTCTCCCGGTGTCGAGACGCGCCATCCAGCCATCGGCTAGAGTCGGCTCATGTCCCACCTGCCTGATGGCCAATGGCCCTCCCCCGTCAGCGCCTCCGACCTCGCTCGCGGGCGGGTGCGCCTGTCCGAGGGATTCCTCGATGACCAGGACATGTATTGGCTGCAATCCGATCCGGCGGACAAGGGCCGTACGACCGTGATCAGGCGCGGCCCCGACGCGACGACCAACGACATCACACCAGATTGGGACGTGCGAACGAGTATCCACGAATACGGAGGAACTGCCGCATCGGTTCATCATGGCTGGCTGTGTTTCTTCGACAGGACCACCAAACAGGTCTGGGCAGGACGATCCGCATCCGGCTTCAGCGCGATCACCCCTGACCAACCGTGGCTCTTCGGCGGATTTGTTTTTCTCGGCGACCACCAAGTCGTCTGCGTGAGAGAATCACATGACCCTGGCCTGGACGAACCCCGGGACGCAGTTGTTGTCCTCGACCTGACGACAAGCAATCCCGACGGTGGGCGAGTCGTCGCCGAGGGAGCAGATTTCTACTTCGGTCCCGCTGTGTCAGACACAGGCCGGATCGCCTGGATGGAGTACGACCACCCGTCGATGCCCTGGGGCACCACCCGAATCGTGGTCCTCGACACTGACGGGACAACACACGTGGTGGCCAACACTGCCCAGGTGTCAGCCGTCTACCCCCAGTGGGCTCCCGACGGTTCGCTCGTATTCCTCAGCGATGAGTCGGGCTACTGGAATTTCTACCGCTGGCACCAGGGGCACATCACTCGCCTGAACGACCACCCGTACGACTTCTGCCTGCCCGCCTGGGTGCTGTCGCAACCCCCGTACGCCTTGCTGCTCAGCGACGGAAAACTCAGTATCGGCTGCTCCTGGTGGCAAGACGGGCTGTCGCACCTCGGGCGGGTCAACCCAGACGGCTCCTTGTCACAGATCGGGGTGTACGGATCGGCCACTGTCGCCCCAGCGACCGGCAGCACCAGCCCGGTTTCACTCACGACGCCCACCAGCGCTGCTCATTTGGCAGTCCTGGACTGGGCTACGGGTCAGCTCACCGAACTAGCGGAGGAATCCAGCTTCGCTCTTCCCACTCAGATGGTCTCGGTCCCCGAACTGATCACATGGCAATCCGACACCGGAGACGAGATCGCCGGATGGTACTACCGGCCCCGGAACACCAGTCAGTCGGGTTCTGGCGGTCCCGCCCCTGTCATCATCGTGGCCCACTCAGGTCCCACGAGCTACTCTCCCGCCTCCTATTCCCTTGTCAACAGCTATTTTACTACGCGTGGAATTGGGATCGCAGAGATCAACTACTCCGGTTCGGCAGCTCTGGGACGCTCGTACAGGCAACGACTCAACGGACAGTGGGGAATCCTCGACGTCCGAGATTGCACAGATGCGGCCAACCATCTCGTACGCTCCGGACGGGCCGACCCGGCCCAGCTGGCCATCATGGGCAGTTCCGCCGGAGGTTTCACCGCGCTGGCAGCCTTGACGACGACAACCCTCTTCTCCGCTGGGATTTCACTGTACGGAGTCGCCGACCTGGAGGCCCTCGCTCGCGACACGACCAAGTTCGAATCCCACTACACCGACACCCTGGTTGCGCCCTACCCCGAGGGCCGGAAGGTCTACATCGACCGTTCCCCCATCACTCACGTACACCAGATCTCTTGCCCGTTGCTGATCCTCCAAGGCACCCTCGACCCGGTCGTGCCACCCGACCAAGCCACGGTCATGTATGAGGCAGTACTCACGCAAGGTCTCGACGCCGAACTGCACCTCTACGAGGGCGAGGGCCACGGCTTCCGTTCGGCCTCCACCATCGAAGACGCCTACACCCGAATCCTGGCTTTCCTGGGACGTGTGTGGGGTTTCAGCCCCGATCCCCAAGCAGGATACTGAAACATGTCGAGGTTCGCCTGGGTCCAGGAATTCAGGCCCAACCCCCGAACAGACAGCTGAAACACGCTATTTATCCAGCAAGTGCTGTCAGGTCTTGACTCAGCGACCTCACCTAAGCCCCGGGTCCCAGGTTCCCCGCTGGGAGAAAATCGCCGTGCCAAGACGCACGCACGTCGACCCCTGGGCGATGGCTGACCGGAAATCACCGCTCATGCCCATCGACAGTTCATCCCAGCCTTGGCCGTCACGGTCCCTCAACTGCCGCTGAAGACCGGCCATCATCGCGAACCCGACGTCAGCTCGCGCAGGATCTGGATCCGCCACGGTCATCAACCCACGAGGATCGAGATGGCTGAACGTCGCCAGCCCCCGCGTGAAATCCATCACCGCGCCAGGTGCCAGCCCATTCTTGGTCGGCTCCCCGGACGTGTTCACTTCGACCAGTACGGGCAGACGCTGGTCCGGGCGGGTGGTCTCGTACTCGTGCTCCAACACTCGGGCCAACTCAAGAGAATCCAGCGACTGAAGTTCGCTCATGACCGCACAGGCCGCCGCGACCTTATTGCGTTGCAGATGCCCGATGAGCGTCCAGGACACCCCAGCGCCCAGCCGACCGGCCTTGACGGCCATCTCCTGGACCCGGTTCTCCCCGAAACGGGTACACCCGATCGCCACGAGCTCACGGATCATCTCCTCAGGATGGGTTTTCGAGACGGGCAGTATCCGTACACTTGACGGATCTCGCTCGGCCTCCCGGCAGGCTTCAGCAACTGCCTCGGACACGGCGGCGTACCGGAGACTGACCGACAACCCGTCCTCACTCATGGCCACCTCGCCGCCAGCGACATGACCGCGAGCAGGGCAATCACACCCAAAACCGTCGCGTACCCGACGAACTGCTCGGTGATCTCGGTCTTCTCCTTGTCGTACCCGACAGTACGGGAGATGCCGGAATAAACATCGCGCAATTGGCCGAGGGAGTCAGCGGAATAGGCCTTGCCGCCCGACAACTGAGCGATAGTCCGCAACTCATCCTTGTCGACTGGAACCGGATTCCTCTGGCCCTGGTCAACGATGTACCCGTTGGGGGTCCCGTACGCGATAGTGAAAATGGGGATCTGCAAGGACTTAGACTGCAATGCCGCATCCGAGGAAGACCGACCCGTGTTGGACACGCCGTCAGAAATCAGGACGATGGCCGCGGGCGCCGGGTCGTTGGGGTGATTGGGATCGGGCGGGATGAGCGCCAAGGCGTCCAGGGCTGAATAAATCCCTTCGCCGATGGCCGTCGACTGTAGCAGTTGAAGCCCGTCGATGGCCGCGTCCACCTGGCCACGGTCAGTCGTCGGAGGGACCAGCAAGGAGGCGGTGCCCGCGAAAGAGATCAGGGCCACGTTGAACCCGGCCGGCAACTCGCTGACGAACTCTTTGGCGGCCTGTTCGGCTGCCGCGATGCGGGTAGGCTGAACGTCTGTGGCCTCCATGGACAAGGACACGTCCATGACCAGGAAGATGGTCGCGCGGTCCTTGGGCACATTGGTGTACCCGTTGGGCGTGGCCCACGCCAGGGTCAGGGACGCCAGAGTGGCGATGGCGGCGACGACGGCCACGTGGCGCTTCCAGGCCTTTCGCTTGGGGAAGAGCACAGCCAAGGCGCTGCGGTCGACCGAAGCCTTCGAGCGCCGAGCGAAGCTCCACACCAGATACACGCCCAGCAGGACGGGCACAGCGACCAGCGCCCAGAGTCGCTCCGGGCGCATGAAGCCGATCTCCATGAGGATCATCTGAATTTCACCCCCAACATCACTGCCCCGACAGCAGCGACGAAAGCAAAGATCAACCCCACACCGGCCGCGGTAGCCGTGATCTCTTTCCTGGTGTCCACATAGCCGATTTGCGAGTGAATCCGCTTGTACGCCTGGTTCAGCTGCCCCAAATTGTCAGCGGTGTACGACTCCCCGCTGGTGGTTTGGGCGATCTGTTTCATCAGGTCACGATCGGGCGGGACCTGGTATCTGGTCCCATCCAGGTCGACGTAACCATTGTCCGTACCGAAGGCGATCGTGTAGATCGGAACCCCGGCGGCCGCAGCCTTTTGGGCGACCTGGATGGGAGCCTGTCCATTGGTGTTCGCCCCGTCGGACAACAAGACGATCATGGCCGGGGCCACCGAGTTGTCGTCTCCTTTGGGCGCCTGGGAGATCGCGGACAGGGCGGCCTGGATCGAGTCTCCCACTGCGGAGGAATCCTGCGGCGACAGGGCCTGGATGGCGCGGATGACCGACGCGTGATCCGTCACCGGTGGCAGTCTGACCGATGGGCTCCCGGACAAGCTCACCAGGGCCACGTTGTAGGTGTCAGGAAGGGCATTGACGAAGTCAATAGCGGCCGATTTGGCAGCGTCCAAACGCGTGGGAGTCACGTCGGTCGCCGTCATCGACCACGACACGTCGACGACAAGGACCACGGTCGCCCTCTCCTGGGGCACGCGGTCCAGCCCCAGGGGACGGGCCCACGCGAACCCCAGAGCCAGCATGGACAACACGGACAAGGTGACGATCACATGCCTGAGCCACTGCGATTGTTTGGGCAGCACCTGGCCCAAGACCGTGGTGTTGGTGTACCTCATCCCCTGGTGCGAACGGCGTCGCACGATGATGATGTACGCGATCACCGCAGCAGGGATGATCAGCAGCAACCACAGCCGACCGGGCGCCTGGAAACCATAGAACGGAATCGAGAGGATCACTTGCTGACCCCCTGCGGCGGAGTGTGCAATTGCCCAGCCAACCGTCGATAAGCCAGTACGAACCGGGCGATGTCCTGGACCCAATCGCGGTCGGTGCGCAACTGGATGTGAGCAGCGCCCGACCTGCGGATGGCCACGCGGATTCTCTCCCGCTGGGCTCTGGTCGCCGCGTTCAAACGGGCCCGGGCCGCCGGGTCGGAGGTGTCGACATAGCGGTCGAAGTGTGTCTCCGGGTCGCGGATCAAGATTTCTCCCAGGTCCGGGAATTCCATTTCGCGCCGGTCGACGACCTCCACGCAGATGACCTGGTTTCGTACTGACATCTTCCTCAGAGGTCTCTCCCAAACGGTCTCCACATTGGGATCCAGTTCATGATCGCCGGTGGTCAAGAAGTCGGACACCACCACGCGCAAACCCCTGCGGCGAAGGGTACGGGCCATCTGTTCCATCCCGGTGGCCAGGTCCATCGGGCCCTCGGTGTTGTCATGGACGATCGGAGAGGTCAGCATCGTGCGCAACAATCCGTACAGCGCCATCCGCCCAGCCCGGGCGGGAATCCTCGTCAGCCCAGCCGGATCCATCACCAGGCCGCCGAAACGATCCCCGATCTTCTGGGACAGGAAGCCGATCGTCGCGATGGCGGCGATGCCAAGATCCCGCTTGGTCACCCCGCCTGTGCCCCAGTTCATCGATGGAGTCACGTCCAGCAGGGCCCACACCTCCAGCTCACGGTCGGCGATGGTGTCGCGGACATGCGGAATGGTGGTTCGTGCGGTCACAGCCCAGTCCATGCGCCTGATGTCGTCCTGGCCGGGGACGTACTCGCGAGCGTCTCCGGTGTCCGAACCAGGTCCTGGTAACAGGCCCAGGTGGTCGCCTTGGAGGAATCCCTCCAAACGTCGGACAATGGTCAACTCCAGTCTTTGCAGAGCGGCTTCAGGAGCGAGCTTGCTCAAAGGCAAGGTAGCAGACACCGGTTCTTTGAGAACCGTCGCCACGGCTGACTGGGCGGGCTCGGGCGGGGCGAAGGCGATCTGGGACATCATGTCCTCGGTAGTGGGGCGACACCTTGCTGTTGGTTCCACACCGGCGTTGGCGGGGGCACCATGGCGATAATACGTTCGACGACCTGCGCCGGGGCCACATTGTCGGCGACAGCGTCGAAGGTCAGCAACAGACGGTGGGCCATCACGTCCTTGGCGACGGCCTGGACGTCAGTGGGCAGTACGTAGTCGCGTCCGTGGATGAGGGCCAGCGCGCGCGAAGCGGAGACCAGTCCCAAGGTGGCGCGTGACGAGCAGCCGATGGAGATGACGTTAGCCAGGTCGGGCATCCCGAAATCAGCGGGATTGCGGGTGGCCAGGACCAGGCGCACGATGTATTCCGCCACCAGATTGTGGACGAAAATCTGGGCGGCGCGATCCTGGAGTTGGGCGACCACAGTGGGGTTGAGCACCGGATTTGGCTGAGGAGCCTCGACCGACATCCGGCGCAAGATCTCAAATTCTTCGTTGCCGCGAGGGTAGTCGACGTCCACCTTTAACAAGAAACGGTCCCTCTGGGCCTCCGGCAACGGGTACACACCCTCGGATTCGATGGGGTTCTGGGTGGCGATGACAATGAACGGTTTCTTAGCCGGGTACGTCTTCCCGCCGATGGACACCTGTTTTTCCGCCATGATCTCCAACATGGCCGACTGGACCTTGGCCGGCGCCCGGTTGATCTCGTCCGCCAGGACGAAGTTCACGAAAACTGGTCCCAATTGGATATCGAATGTCTCAGTTTTGGCGGAGTAGATACGCGTACCGACAATGTCTGATGGCACAAGGTCTGGAGTGAATTGGATACGGGCGAACTCCCCGCCGACGACGGTCGCGAAAGACCGTACGGCAAGGGTCTTCGCTGTGCCGGGAACACCCTCAAGAAGACAATGTCCCTTTGCCAACAGGGCGACCATCAGCTGTTCGACCATGTGCTCCTGGCCGACGATCACGCGCTGCACTTGGGCGATCGCGTCTGCAAGAATCTTCGATGCCGCCTGTGCTGGTTGCCTGACGGGCGGTACTGGTGATGAGGTCACAAATCCTCCTGGGCGTCGACTCACGTACCTTCTAACGATACCGTCTTCAAGCCTGATTCGCCTGTTAACGCCTGAGATATGGCCACATAAATTGGATTCATAGGGCACACTAGAAGGTGCTGGGGAGCGCCCTCACCCTAATCGACGGGTCCCTGGTCCACCACGATTCGGGTATGTCAGCCCCCTGATCAGAAAGGCCGGTACGGAATCGATGACGAGCACGCAGATGCCACCCGACGCGAATCCAGCCAGCGCGGGGACTGATGCCACCCAGCTGTCACAACCGGTAACGACCTATCCCCTCTTCCCAGTCGATCCGCCCCAGATCGGAGACTTTTGGCCCTCCGCGCGTCTGGTGGCCACCCCATCCGGTGTCGCATATCTGGCCCATGCCGAAGGCAGTACGGATCCTGTCATGGTGATCCTGCTCAGCCAAGGGGCAGCCGAAGATCCTGCGGCTCGTGATCGCCTGGGCGGCCAAGTCGACCGCATGGACATCGACACCGTGATCGCCCGCGGGGGCTTGGACCAGAACACTGGCAGGATGGGCGGCAAGTTCCACAGTGGTGGTGATTCCCCGACAACGGCGGACGCAGTCATCCAATCCCCCTGGGTGGCTCTGGCTTTCGACCAGTCACCCCGGGCGGTCCAGGAGGCTGAGAGAATCCTGGCCGAGGTGGATTTGAGCTGGCTGCCCCAGCAAGGCAATCCAGCCGGGCCGGACTACCGCTTGCACTGGACCGACCGCATCGCACCCGGCCTGACCAAAGTGTGGCCCCTCCCCTGGCCTGGCCGCCGCGACCGAGGCGGACGGCTGTCCATCCTCGCCGCCTGGTTGCTGATGTTGCTTCTGGGAGCAGTCGCGATCCTGATCGTACTGCTGATCTTTTCCCAGGCCCCCCAGACCCAGCCCCCGCCGCCTGTCCCCCAAACTAATCCCACCGAGCAGACCTCGCCCCCGCCGTCGGGCAGCCCGCCGCCCAGTGAATCCCCCAGTCCGTCGCCTGAGTCCCCCTCTCCGTCGAACGCCTCCCCTTCTCCTTCGCCCTCCAGCGAGTCGCCTTCACCGTCCAACGGATCCCCGAGCCCGTCGACCAGTCCTTCGCCCACCCCAGGAACCGCGTCCCCGATGACGGCCTCACCTTCCCCCGGTGAATCAACCACGGCCGTCGGCGGCTCCCCCACACCTCCCTCCCGCCTGTGATTTGATACACTCATTGGCGAGCACGGGGCGGTAGCTCAGCTGGTCAGAGCAAAGGACTCATAATCCTTCGGTCCGGGGTTCGAGCCCCCGCCGCCCCACCAAGAACTGGCTGTCAAGGCTCGCCCCAGAGGGATTGGTCGTCAGGGTTCCCTCTCAGGCAGTACGAATTTGGAAGCATCACTGACAGTGGGACGATAGACGAGGTGAACCGGTCCGATGGACCGGTGAGGTGAACCAGAGCAAGGAGGGCGTCATGGGTGAACTGAAGGACCGTTTGCGGGCGGATTTGACGGCAGCGATGAAAGCCAGAGACACGGTGACCACCGGAACGCTTCGGATGGCCATCGCGGCTATTGGCAACGAGGAGGTCGCCGGTGCGAGTGCTCGGACACTGGACGTCGCTGAAGAACAGGCCATCCTCACCCGCGAGGTTCGTAAGCGCCGGGAATCGGCCGAGGCGTACATGGCCGGGAATCGTCCCGAGCTGGCTGACAAGGAAGAACAGGAAGCCAACCTGCTCAGTACGTACTTGCCGGCTCCCCTGACCGAAGAGGAACTCGATCAGATCGTCGCCGAAGAAGTCCGCGCGGTCGACCAAGCGAGTATGAAACAGATGGGACAGATCATCAAAGCGGTCAATGCGCGCGCCCAAGGGCGAGCCAACGGGTCAGTCGTGGCAGCCAAGGTGAAGGCGGCTTTGGCCTGACAGTCTCTCAATCAGGCAACGCTCGCGCGGTCACGGCGCTCAAATTTCTGTCCGGGGCAGATGATAAGGTGAGCAGATGCGCGCGTACAACTTTGCTTCTGGTCCTGCTATGTTGCCAACCGAGGTTTTGGAGAAGGCCCAGAGTGAGTTGACCGACTGGCAGAGGTCGGGGATGTCGGTCATGGAAGTTTCCCATCGGGGGGAGGCATTCATCGAGTGTTCGGCGCAGGCTGAGCAGAAGCTGCGCCGACTGATGGGTATACCAGACAACTACAAGGTGCTCTTTCTTCAGGGCGGGGCCACGGGGCAGTTTTCCGTGATTCCGATGAATCTGACGCGGCCTGGGGACACAGTGGCATTGCTCAACACCGGGCAGTGGTCGGCCAAGGCTGCCAAGGCCGCTGTGGCCCAAGAGGTGAAGGTTGATGTGATCGCGGACGAGGCGGCTTCCAAGTACACGACAGTCCCCGCGCCTGGCTCGTACACAATTCCCCCTCACGCGGTCTATCTGCACTACACGCCCAACGAGACCATCAACGGAGTCGAATTCGGCTACGTACCTGCCACCGGTGATGTGCCCCTGGTCGGCGATTTCTCCTCCACGATTCTTTCCCGGCCGCTCAACGTGAGCCAGTACGGCCTGATCTACGCAGGAGCGCAGAAGAACCTTGGGCCCGCCGGGTTGACGGTTGTCATCGTCCGGGATGATCTGACCGGGAAAGCCCGTTCGACAACGCCCGATGTCTGGGATTATGCCACCATGGCAGCAGCCGACTCGATGCTCAACACTCCCCCGACCTTTGCCATCTACCTGTTGGGGCTGATCCTCGACTGGGTCGACGAGACAGGCGGACTGGCGGCCATGGCGGAGCGCAACCAAGCCAAGGCCTCGCGGTTGTACGCGGCTATCGACGGCTCGGATTTCTACTCCAACCCCGTTGCCCGGACCGCTCGAAGCTGGATGAACATTCCATTTATCTTGGCTGACACCAGACTCGATGCCGACTTTCTCGCCCAGGCCGAGGCTCACGGTTTGACCAATCTGAAGGGTCACCGCAGTGTGGGCGGGATGCGTGCCAGCCTCTACAACGCGATGCCGCTGGCCGGTGTCAACGCGCTGATCGAGTTCATGGATGACTTCGCGAATCGGCGGGGATAACCCCCCATGAGTGGGTTCATTTCTCCGCGCGGCACCGGTCATCAGCGGCTCCGGACTGACCCCTGTCAGCACAAAAAGGCTGATGTACGTACACGTACTGTGCACACTGACAAGGCCACCATGGCAGTGTGTTACTATCGTCTTGGAGGCTAACGGTCCCTTGGCAATGGATGCACCGATGATGAAAATACATACGCAACAGTCAGACCCTTCTATGGACGAGTGTCCGTTCTTTCAGGACCATGCCAGTGCCCCTCCCCCCGCCTTGTCAGGTGTGCATATGTTGTGTGTGGGTTTGAGCCACCGTGAGGCCCAGCCTGAAGAACTGGCGATCCTGGCCGATGCCGAACGTGAGGTACGCGACTATCTGACCGCCCACATCGGTGGCGAGATCGAAGGCATGGTCGTCTTGGCCACCTGCAACAGATTCGAAATCTACCTCGACGCCAACGCCTTCCATTCCGGCGTGGGTCTCGCGATGGCGGCTGTCAACGAAGCGATCCCGGACCTCGGACATACGCTGGCTGAAGCTTTCTATTGTCACAGCGGAGCCGGCGCGGTGGAACACCTGTACCGCGTGTCAGCTGGGCTGGAATCGATGGTTGTCGGAGAATCCGAGATTGCCGGTCAGGTCAAGAGGGCACTGAAGACCGCCGGACCCCACATCTCTCCCCGGTTGCGCCGGGCCTTCCAAGGCGCGTTGACGTCATGGAAGGCGATCGCCAGCCAAACTGGGTTGGCAGCCGTGGGCCGCTCCCTGGCAGCCGTCGGCCTCGACATCGCGGCAGACGAAGCAACGAGTGACGGCTCCGGTCTCCTCCTTCCACCCTGGGCCGACACCAACGTCTTGATCCTGGGAACAGGCCAGTACGCCGGGACTGTCGTGGCCGAACTGACACGTCGAGGTTGCCAGCACATGACCGTCTACTCCGCTTCGGGCAATGCCACAAGCTTCGCGGCCACCCACCCGGTCAGCGTCACCGATGACCTGAGTACTGCCGTCCACCAGGCCGACCTGGTGGTCGCGGCCAGCGGCAGCGGCCCCGCCAAAGTCGACGTCGGGATCCTGCAGGACTCCGCCACACATGTGGTCGTGGATCTCAGCGGCGGCGTGGATGTCGCCCCCGACCTTCCAGTGCGCGTGATCGGCCTGGAAGAGATTGGCGACCATGCCCCGCCCGCCTGCCAGGATTCCGTCGACCAGGCTGAGGCTCTGGTGATGTCCAGCGTAGCCGCCCTGCTCCAGGACGAACTGGGCCGTGGCGCTGCCCCTGCGATCACCGCCATGCGCAGCTATGTCACCGACATCATCGACGCCGAACTGGCCCGTGCCCGCTCGATCTATCCCGAAGAAGTCGCCGCCGCGGTGGAATGGTCCTTGCACCGGGTCAGCAGCGCGCTGTTGCACCACCCCAGCGTGGCCGCAGCCGAACTGGCCCGTATCGGACGCATGGCCGAATACCACCAAGCCCTGGAGACGCTGTTCGGCATCCAAGTGGAGTCCTGATGGCCGTCGCGGTGGGTTCCCACACCTGCGGCCAGGTCACCTGGCTCATCAATCACCCGGGTTCACTCCCATCCTGGAAGGTAGGCAATACGCTATGACTATTGATCCACGCCGTCGTCCGCGACGCCTGCGCACCACACCGGCGATGCGCCGTCTCACAGCCGAAACCCGGCTCAATCCAGCTGGCCTGGTCTTGCCCATGTTCGTCCAAGAGGGCATCACCCAGCCCGTGGAATTGGACTCGCTGCCCGGAGTCAAGCGCCATACTCTGGACTCCCTGGCCCGGGCCGCCGCCGAGGCTGCTGAGGTTGGATTGGGTGGAGTGATGCTGTTCGGTGTGCCCGCCACGGACAAGAAAGATTCCTCGGGCAGCCAGGCGGTGGCCGAGGACGGGATCTTGAATCGCGCTCTGGCCACAGTACGAGCGGAGGTCGGCGACGACTTGGTGGTTATGGCCGACACCTGCCTGGACGAGTTCACCACTCACGGACACTGCGGCGTCCTCGCACCCGACGGGTCGGTGGACAACGATGCGACTTTAGAGATTTACGGCGCACAGGCAGTGGCCCAGGCCAGGGCTGGAGCCCACATGGTCGGGCCCTCCGGCATGATGGACCATCAGGTGGCAGCCATCCGCGACGCGCTCGACGCCGCCGGTCTGGACAACATCTCCATCCTGGCGTATGCGGCCAAGTACGCGTCGGCCTTCTACGGCCCCTTCCGGGAAGCGGTCGCCTGTTCCCTCGACGGCGACCGGCGGTCCTACCAAATGGATCCTGCCAACAGGCGCGAGGGACGGCTGGAGACCAGCCTCGACATCGCCGAAGGCGCCGACATGGTCATGGTCAAACCCGCCGGTTACTTCCTGGACGTGCTGGCTGACATCGCGGCATCCAGCCCGGTCCCAGTGGCCGCGTACCAGGTCTCCGGAGAGTACGCGATGATCCAGGCCGCAGCACGCAACGGCTGGATCGACGGGCCCGCTGCCCTGAGAGAATCGGTCTTGTCAATTCATCGTGCCGGGGCCAATGTGGTCCTGACCTACGCCGCCATGGAACTGGCCCAGGAATGTTGCGATTGCTGTGACTGTTGCGACTGCTCCTGAGCCACTCCCCGATTCATCCCTCGTGCCTCACCGCGGCATCACTGACCACACGTTCACACTCAACCCCGGTTCACGACGACACTAAAGGAGAAACAATGAGCACCGTTTTCGATCAGGCCCGTCAGGTCATGCCCGGCGGAGTGTCCTCGCCGGTGAGGGCGTTCGGCTCGGTGGGCGGATCGCCCGTCTTCATCCAGCAGGCCAAGGCCGCGTACGTCACCAGCATCGAGAATCGCCAGTACGTGGATCTCGTCGGCTCGTGGGGACCGGCCCTGTTGGGCCATGCCCACCCCGATGTGGTCCAGGCGGTGGTGGAGGCCGCCGGTCGCGGATTGTCCTTCGGGGCACCCACCCTGGGAGAGACCGCGCTGGCGACACTCATCACGAAACGGGTCGGCGGAATTGACAAAGTTCGTTTCACTTCTACGGGGACGGAAGCAGTGATGGGCGCTGTCAGACTGGCCCGGGGGTTCACGAGCCGAGATCTGATCATCAAGTTCGCCGGGTGCTACCATGGCCACTCCGACGCACTTCTGGCAGCAGCAGGGTCTGGGGTGGCCACCGCGGGGCTTCCCGGGTCCGCCGGAGTCACTGCCGGTGCCGCCCACGACACTCTCGTCTTGCCCTACAACGACGTTGACGCGCTGAAAGCGGCCTTCGCCCAACACGGATCCTCGATCGCGGCCGTCGTCACCGAAGCCGCTGCCGCGAACATGGGCATCGTGCCTCCCCTACCCGGGTTCAACGCCGCTATCCGCGAGCTGACAAGGGAACACGGAGCCCTGATGATTTTCGACGAGGTCCTGACCGGTTTCCGGGTTTCCTCAGCAGGATGGTGGGGACTCGAAGGGCGTACGGAAGGGTGGACCCCAGATCTGTACACCTTCGGAAAAGTGACTGGCGGAGGTCTGCCTCTGGCGGCTCTCGCAGGGCCAGCCGGGATCATGGACTTACTCGCACCGCTTGGACCGGTCTACCAAGCAGGGACACTCTCTGGAAACCCGTTGGCCGTGGCCGCCGGGCTGGCGACGCTGAAGCTGGCTGATGATACGGTCTATGCCACGGTGGACGGTTTTGCCAACCAACTGGAAGCCGTCATCAGCCAGCGGTTGAACGCTGCCAGTGTTCCTCACCGGGTCCAGCGCGCCGGCTCCTTGCTGAGTGTTTTCTGGGGCGAGTCGCCGGCCTCGGCGCCGGTACTCACCTATGATGACGCGCAACGGCAAGACACGGCCTTGTTCGCCCGCTTCTTCCACGCCATGCTCGACGAGGGAGTCCTCCTGCCACCGTCGGCCTTCGAGGCCTGGTTCATCTCAGCCGCCCACGGTGACAAGGAATTAGAGTTGTTGGATGCCGCACTGACACGGGCAGCAGCATCAGTGGGCAATGGGGAGTCGGCACGCTGAACGACGAGCCGGAGCACCAACCGTACTGGGACCTGCTCGCACCGACCCACCGATGGTTTGACCGGACTGGTCCGCGCTCGTACCGACCTTCGAAACGTTCAAGAATGCCCTGGGCTGACAGCGTGTCACTGCCTGTTCAGGCGGGGTTCCACAACCAGTCGGAACTCACCCACAGTCTGTGCAAGGAGTTCAATAACGCCGGTATGAATTGATCGGGCAGGTCGACCATGGGCGAGTGGCCACCATTGGGGAAGACCTCCATCGTAGCCCGTTCGCCGAACAGTTCTTTGGTCTGGTAGGCCCATTCGATAGGAATCCAGGTGTCCTTGGCCCCATGAATGATCGAAACCGGGCACATGATCTTGTCCATGCGCCGCGAACCAGGAGCCACCAGAGAAGGCCTGGACGAGATGTTGAAGTTGATCACCGCGTGGTTGGCGTCCACCATGTTGCGCTGCTTCAGCATGGCTTCCATGTAAAGCCCTTCAGTGGGATCACTGGTGTGGCGAATAGTCTTGACGAAGGCGCCCCACACCCCCTGGAGCGAATCGAGGTTGCCCTGGGCCAGGGCCCCCAAGACCGGAGAGACATGGCTCATGTGGGCTGCGATCTCCTCCTTGGTTTTTAAGGGCTGATTGAGCAAAGGCGTCCCGTGATCGTCCACGGCATACAGCCGGTATCCGGTGGGAGGCACTGACTCCACGAGGATCAGCTGCAAGACCAGGTCGGGCCTGTCCGCCGACACTTCCATTGCCACGGCCCCGCCCGTCGACCAGCCGACGAGACTGAACGGCGGAATCTGCAGGATGTCTATGAACGCTTCTATGTCCTCGGCCAAATCGTGAACGGTGTCGATAGGTGTGTTGTACGTCGAATCGCCGCACCCGCGCGAGTCGATGGCGTACACCGTGAACTCGTCCTCAAGAATCTCCATGGTCGTCTGCCAATGTACCGAACTCGCCCTGTTCCCATGCAGGAGGATGATCGTCGGGCTCTCCGTACCACACTGCCGGTACGCAAGCGTCTCGCCATTAGGCAACGACACTTCTTTGACAGGATATTGCTTCATCCTACCCTCCCTCGGACATGAGACGTGTCACGCCCGCACTCAACCAACTGGTCCATTCTCCGACGATCCAATTAGCTCGACTTTTGGATTATCCGGGTCCATCGATCACTGCAGCCGCGCGGCTAGGATGAGGCCCGGATCCACCGATTCACAGCCCCTGCGATCTGTGGATTTTGACTGTCCCTGGATCATCGATTCAGGTTAAATCGTAAGCATCAGGTTATCACTTCGATACCATCATTTTCCGTCGATCACATTTACCGAGATGGGCGGTGGATAGTGCGTGCCCACAGCACCTTGTCCACCGCTTCACGCAGACTAACCGCGCTAGAACCAGCGTACAGGATCTCCCGGCTGACAGAGGGAAGGATCAGTGCCGCTGTGCCAGCGAAGAGGGTCTCCACACCTGCCATAGTCCCACCCTGGGCGCCGATCCCGGGCACCAGGACGCAGGCCTGAAACCCGCTCAGATCGACTCCTAGGCTCGCGTGGGTGCCTCCGATGACCAGGCCGACGGCGTTGTCCCCGCTGAGCTGGTTTCGCCGGGCAGCCTGGTCCACCAGACTTTGGGCCACCCCGCTTCCTGAAGCCGTGTGGCCCAACTGGATATCGGCGCCCTCAGGGTTGGAGGTACGGGCCAGAACGTAGACCCCGCGGCCGTTGGCTTCGGCCAGGTCAAGAGCCGGTCGCAGGGCGTCGAATCCGAGGTACGGACTCAATGTGATAGCATCTACGCCCATCGGACCGTCCCCGAGATAAGCACGTGCGTACGCGTCCATGGTCGAGCCGATGTCGCCGCGTTTGACATCCAGGATGACCAGGGCTCCAGCCTGGCGGGCGGCGTTCACACACTTCTCCAAGACGGCGATGCCACCCGAGCCCCATTGCTCGAAAAAGGCCGACTGGGGCTTGAACGCCGCCACCTTGTCGGCCAGCGCGTCGACTGTTCCCAGGGCGACCTTCTCAACCCCTGCCAGATCCTGGCCCACTGCCCACGCGTCCAGGACTCCCGGATGAGGGTCGATGCCCACACACAGGGATCCGACCTCGGCAACCCTGGCCGAAAGACGGGAAAAGTACGTCATGACACACCTCCTGAGGGCCCGGTCCGGCAGGCGTTGATCCCAGCCACCAGGCCGGGGCCGGAATAAATGAATCCTGTGTAGACCTGGACGGCCACAGCACCCAGATCCATCATGGCCCAGGCGTCGGCCACCGTCATGATCCCACCCGATGCGATGACCGGAAGCCCACTACCCACGGCCCTGCCCACCACCGCGCGCGAACGCCGGGCCAGCGGCGCCCCCGAGAGTCCCCCGGCCTGGCGGGCATAGCCCTGGTCGCGCCGGGCAATCCCTTGACGGGCCAGGCTGGTGTTGGTGGCGATCAGACCCGATGCCCCGGCGCTGACCGCGGCTTCCAGCAGGTCGTCCACGCCTTCGTCACTCAGGTCGGGGGCCATCTTGACGAAAACCGGGACTTTGCCCAGGTCAGTCGCGCGGGCCACCAGGGCCGAGACGAGATCATGGATCGCACCCTTGGCTTGAAGGTCGCGCAAACCAGGGGTGTTCGGGCTGGACACATTGACGGCCACATAGTCCGCGTACCCGGACACGGCCTGCAGCGAGGCGAGGTAATCGTCCACCGCCTGGTCGAGATCCACGATCTTGGTCTTCCCGATGCTGATCCCCAGGGGAAGGCCCAGGGTGTTCTGGCCGCGCCGGACCCCCCAGGATTCGAGGCGGCGGGCCAGGGCTTCGGCGCCGTGATTATTGAAACCCATACGGTTGATCAGCGCGTGCGAGTGCGTCAGGCGGAAGACCCGTGGCCGAGGATTGCCCGGCTGCGCCTGAGCAGTCACCGTGCCCAACTCGGCGAAGGAGAAACCCAGGGATGCCCAGATGCGGGCCGCCACCGCGTCCTTGTCCAAGCCGGCGGCCAGGCCGACTCGGCCCGGGAAGCGGATTCCGGCGACAACCACAGGATCGTGCGGGCGGGTGATCGCCCAGCTGGCCAGGGCGGCGACCGGCGTGCCGGCCAGGCGGCCCAACCAGTCGATCATCACTTCGTGGACCCGTTCGGGGTCGCCACCGTACGCGCGGAAGAGTACTGGGCGCACCACGCCCTGATAGCCCCTGACCAGCAGGGCCGGTCTCATCGCCCGGGCCTCATCAGCGGTCCCCACGCCTGCAGCGAACGTACGGTGACCTGCCCCTTGCGGACGGCCGCGATCCCCTGGACGACTGCGATCAGGCCCTGGATCGTCGTCACGCACGGGATGTCGGCCATCACCGCCGCCGAGCGAATGCCGTAGCCGTCGCGGCGTGTCGACCCGGAAGTCGACCCCGAGTAGGGAGTATTGATGACCAGGTCGACCTCATGGTTGAGGACCAGGTCGACCACGGTCACCTCTCCGTCAGGACCAGCGCCCTCCGAGCGCTTGCGCACCGTGATAGCGTCGATCCCGTTGCGCCTGAGCACCTGGGCCGTGCCTGTGGTCGCCAGAATCGTAAAGCCCATGTCCGCCAGCATCTGGACTGGCAGGATCGCATGCCGCTTGTCAGAGTTGGCGACCGAGACGAACACTGTGCCCGAGCTGGGAAGGGAACCGTAAGACCCCGCCTGGCTCTTGGCGAAGGCGATGCCGAACTGCGCGTCCAGGCCCATGACCTCGCCGGTCGAGCGCATCTCCGGGCCGAGCAGGGTGTCGACGGAATGGCCTTCCGTGGTGTGGAAACGGTTGAAGGGCATGACGGCCTCTTTGACCGCGATCGGGGCGGTGGGCTCGGCGGAGGAACCGTCATGGGTTGGGTTCAGCTTTCCTTCGTCGCGCAGCTGGCGGATGGTCGCGCCCATCATGATCAGGGCGGCGGCTTTGGCCAGTTGGACGTTGGTGGCCTTCGAGACGAAGGGTACGGTCCGCGAGGCGCGCGGGTTGGCCTCCAGCACATAGAGCACG
>Ga0123354_10001811_pt1 | contig 26988 bp, 10 predicted proteins | sample TergutLab28metaG_2_FD_97872 | JGI IMG/M metagenome (GOLD analysis project Ga0123354, IMG submission 97872) | Labiotermes labralis P4 segment gut microbial communities from Petit-Saut dam, French Guiana - Lab288 P4 | ecosystem: Host-associated > Arthropoda: Insects > Digestive system > Gut ...
ACTGCATTTTGAAGAAAAAAAAAAAAGGAGATTATATACCATGTTTAAAATATTCGGTACCTATATTTGTTGAATAAATATATAAAATGCAACTTTAGAGGTTAGCGGTGCGGTACGACCACTATAGTTGACGTTAGGCGTCTAAAGGTTAAGTTTCGTACAAGAAGGCGCGCATTCTGGCCAGCGGGTTTCGCGCTGTGATTCACCAGTTTTCGCTGCTCCAGATGGGAAGATGCCGTCTTTACAGTTAACTAGCGCTGCCTTCATATTTGAATATCATATGTCGCCCACAAGAAGAAAGCGACGAGAAAGAAGCTGGTGGTAAACGGAGTTGTACAGAAAGAGGTCTGTGTATTGTGGTACTATTTTGGTAGCAGATTTGAAGTGCCTAGAATTTAGTGGAAGGTACAAAAAATTTACTCGAATGGCACTAGCAGATTGTGAACTACTGATGAATTTAGTCGGTCCGAAAAATGTGAAAAGTGATACCAGATTCCGATCAGCTATTCCAGTTCAAGAGAGAGACCGGCAGTAACATTGCCATTTTGGGCCACAGGCGACTAGTACGCCCATCAGCAATGTATTTTCCAAATTTCTAAGCAAACAATCAGTCAGATTGTACCCGAGTTGTGTCAAGCTATTGTTGAGGCACTGACGGAAAACACACAGGCAAAAAAATTATGTATTGTACAGAGCAACCTGTTTTGCACGTAAAATCGATGGGTTGGAACATTGAAACAAAATATATTTCTTGTAATTTACACAGTTGAAGAATAAATAACCAACTAGATGTCATTTGCTATTTTTATTTTACTTCTTAGAGACTCAACATATTTCGGGCATATTAATGCCCGAAATATGTTGAGTCTCTAAGAAGTAAAATAAAAATAGCAAGTGACATCTGGTTGGTTTTTTATTCTTCAACTATCACATTGACGCACGGTCCAATAAACATCAGATTTAATTTACACAATTCAAAGTCACATCAGAACACTCATATTTACGTCTTCTTAACCAGCACAAAAGAAGGAGTGATGGGAAAGGAAACCTGGGATGCTGCCGACAGAGTGGAGACAGGATATGAAACATAAAAAATCCCCTGGTCGGCAGCGAATGTGATATGGTCTATTTCGTGCCGCACTTTATTCGTGGTGAGCGGGAAATAATTTCGCAAATTGTTTGCATGGAAAATGCCAACATTTCGGCATTCGTCGTCGTCTGCGGAGGCGGCTGCCGCTGATGACGACGTCAGTATAGTAAATGCCTCTGTTACTGTCCTCTTCACCCGGGATGAGTGGGTGTGTAGCTTCTCTTCTGTCGCTTAGTGAACCTGAAGGTCTTATCTGAAACTAATTTACATGGGAGGTCCCTGCAAGGCCTGTGATCGACTATTCCGGCTGACACACGTACACAGTACTTAGTTCTTGTGGCTTTTCTTAATTTTATTTGTAGAAGTTCACTCTTGGTTTACAGAAACTATCAGATTATAACGTGTTAAAGTGCGTGTCCACGGCACGTGCACATAGTTACGTGTCACTTTTTGTTCGAAAATTTATATTAAAACTGTCCCAAACTGACAGAGCACCCAATTTTATGGACGCACTACTCCAACTGCCAAAACGGTGTGTCTCCTCGCTTGCATCTTCTGCGCTGTCCAAATCAAATGCACCGTATGTACTACAATGATCCTATTGGTCGAAATTCAAATTTAGAGAAACCCCATAGGCCGAATTTAACTTGTTGGAAAGCCAAACTTCATTAGTTGAATTAATTCAAGTCAGTAGACCCCAAAATTACAAGAAAGGAACATTTGAGTTTGTTGCCCACTGGCAGTCCTACAGAATGAATTGCGTCCGCAGAAGTGTAAAATTCTAGGTTTTCACTCAGAAACACCGAGCAGCAAAACTACTAACACCTTGACAGCTAATAGATGTTCTGTCCAGCCTCAAGATTTTGAATGCCTTAACTGCTCCCATACACTCCTGCTGTTTTCCCTAATTGTGTTATTTACAGCCAAGAGGAATTAATCTAAATCAAGCTTGTTCAGAGTATGAACTTGAATCGCCGGTCCGTTTCAGGACTTGAACCTGAAGACCTGCAACATCTTCTCCAACATTTCGCACTCTTCCCTTTCATTCATTTTCTTCTTGGGTTGGGGAGGCACAGACAGGGAATTGACGATCTAATTCGTACTTGTTTCTGCAACAGGGCCTTCTTCAGCTGTCATGTGTTCACTTCTAACAATCTGGAAAATTTCAACAATCAAATAACAGCTTTTTCTTAATCATATTGTACTTTCGATTAACGCATATTTACAGTCGACGATACAACCTTACGAAATAAATAACCTTTAGAGCCCGTGCAGAAACCCGTCCTTACTTGATGTAGCGGTGTAACGTAACGTAACGTAACGTAATGCGTGCTGGAAAACCGACAGCGTGGGGGATCAGCCCGAGCGGCGCACCGATCACACCGTCCACATCTGCGAATCCGTGTTGCATTACGCTGTTACGTTGTGGCAGAAAGTTCAAGTGTGTACGCGACCTTCTGGCTTGAAGCGCGCGCGCACGTGCATGTGTGATTGAGACATACAGAGACAGAGAGAAGGCGATGTGGTTTTCTCCAGGGTCCATTAGGTACAGTGACGAGGACAGCTTACCATATCTTCCCTTGCGTAACAAGCGAGAGAAAGAATTCTGAAGCGACAGGTAGGCTAGTGTAGCGATAAGGGAATGACACAGAGTTAAAAATTTTATTAGTTGCCAACCTGTTCTCTTTTTGAGGAAGGTCTTCAGTGTTGTTGCGCCATGTTGTTTTGTAATTGCTTCCCAGCGTTTCTACGGAAGGTGCCGCCTTCATCTTCAGTGTTATGACCCGGTGGAATGACTCGTATCTCTGAAGGTGAAGGCGATATGTTTCTTCGAATCTTCGGGAACAAGGTAGCTACCCAACGACACAGTTCAACAACCCGGAAGACCTGCTTGCACTACAGTCATACGACGGAAACCTTAAATCGCTGATTTCGTTATGTTGATAAAACATTTCTTTTTTGGGGGGGCGGTCCCAGTGGCCGCGCGGTCTAAGGCGTAGGTCTGCGGCCTCTCGCCTGCTGAGATTGTGGATTCGAATCCCACCAGGGACGTGGAAGTCTGTCTCTTGTAAGTTTAGTGTGTTGTCAGGGCCAATCACTCGTTTAGAGAAGTCCCATCGAGTGTGGTGTGTGTGGGAGTGACCGTGAAGCCTCGATAATGAGGAGGCCCTGGCCCAATGGAGTCAGTTGCGCTAAGGGGAAAATAGTTAGATATATAGGTAGATAGACAGATAGACAGACAGGCAGATAGATAGATAGATAGATAGATAGACAGATAAACAGGCAGATACATCTGGCGTTCAGAATTCTAAGAATATGACTTTTCACAGCACGATGTGTTTATTGAAAAATTTACACGAGTCAACAGAAGGCTGGAATTTCATTTCAAATGACCAGAATATATCGGATAAGAATTTTAGATTTGATGTCCCCCTTTTACATGTAACGGATTATTAATATTTTTACTATCATTCATACTCCTTTCTTCACAACAGTTTAGCTGGTTCTCAAAAGATTGCGGGTGTCACTGACCAAGCACTTCATGTTTACTGTTCTGCTTCAACCGTTCTGAACATACCGCATGTATAAAGTATTCAGCATTTTGTGATTTAGAATACAGAGTTACGGAGCTGAGCGGCGATTAAGCAGTTTTAAACTTTTATGCTATTATTATTATTATTAACTTGGACAATGCTGGATGGTTAAATCTTAATTTCTTGGAGGGGGAAGTAGGACTAAAGAAGGAATTATGTACCTTGCCGTTACATCTGGCCTCCGGATCAGGATTCGCTACAGTTGCGGGAAGTAAGCGAACACATACTTACCGCCCGAACAATAAAACGGATCCGCATATTGCAGCTATCTCTCTTCTATGTAACCTGATAACAATGTACTTACGTTTCAGAGGAATTTGCTGCCTTCAACTTTAGGGTAGATGAAGCCGCGAACTTAAGGTAGGGTAGATATAGGGACTTGTTCTGCCAGAGAAGAACTCCAGTAGGCCAATGAAGCATTTAATTTATGTGGGCTCCAGCAGAAGTCTGCAGTAGCGATTTAGCAATGGCATTCAAGTGCAATCTTTAGCAACACGAACTTCATCCAAATAACGTACAAAATTAATTTGCCTCACAGAGAATGTGAAGCCATTCTATTACAAGCCTATTCAGATCAGATTTAGGTAGGTTTTCATTCTTTTTATAGCCCACGAAGGCCCTTAGGGTGAGTAGAGGTATATTTTTACTCTTTCTAGGACCTCGGCACTCTAGATGGGGGTGAGGGGTCAGCTCCACGACCCGGCCGCTTCTATCTCCGGAAAAGACCTGGTACCCATTGTACAGGGCCGGTCTGGACGGGCGGAAAATCTCATCCCCACTGGCATTCGATTCCGGATCTTCCAGCCCATAGTCAGTCGCTATAACGACTGAGCTACCTGGCCCTCAGATCAGATGTCAGACCTGTAAACTCTGTTTGTTCTGGCAATCTTACGAAACACATGAATTCAGTCTGTGGGCAAAACTCAACTTTAAAAATTGCAGGGTGTGTGGCACGTAGCCTGTAGTTCCTACTGTGCTTGAAGGGTTTACAATAAGATGCAGACTTTTCCGTCTTCATTATTCCGAATTGCTCAGCCATAATCACCCTCTCATTTAACTTTTTATAGTCCATGAATTTGAAATTTTATGGTTAGGAAAACTGAAAACCCGAATTTATTTACTTTTTCTTAAATCATGTAATGAAGTGGCAGCTGTATGTTTCATATACCATCGAATTAGCTTGGAAGGAACACAAATTTTCAGTAGGAAAGTATTTGCAAGGCGGTGAAATGTGGCCTTTTCGTGGTAGTTTTCGTCATACACTTGGCGGGAATGTGAGGAAGGAACTGTCAGGATTGCGGTAACGTATTTTAGAGCAGAATAGGGGCTTCTCTTGAATAAAGCTCTAGAGCAGGACTGGCTGACTTCAACTTAGAGGAGAGCCACAAATTTCGCTAAGGACTCGCCTGATGGCCGCACAAGTGTATACATATATCGAAATGGAAGGGCGGATTAAATTACTTAGAAGGTAGTTATTTAGAAACAATAATTTAGGCTAAATGTACGGTTGAATGAAAAGATATTGTGCCGTACTAAATTTTATGTTTTGTTGACCGTGCATCTCGATATAATCTTGTAAAGAAAAACCAACTTGATGCAAACTTATTCTTAGTATATTTCCTCAACCTCTACATGTTTCGGGCATATCTAGGCCCATCATCAGGAGGTACAACCGCATGTACGTGTATACAACAATTAGTAATTATTATTCGTTTTAGATAATTGTCTGTTATCCTGGTTGGATTGGAACCAGGACAACAGACAGTCATCTAAACAGAATAAGTACCAATTGTTGTATACATACGGTTGTACCTCCTGATGATGGGCCTAAATACGCCCGAAACATGTAGAGGTTGACGAAATATACAAAGAATAAGTTGTGCATCAAGTTGGTTTTTCTTTACAGAATTATGCCGTACTAATTCGATAAAATACAAAGAAATAATGGTTCACTGTGTGCTGCTTTACAATTGATGAGTACACTTTTCATATACTAAAAAAGTTGTCATGTTACGTTCTATAGACCTACAGTGAAACTGTATTACTGAAGCTATTCAGGTGACAGAGAGCCGCAAATACTTTCCTCGAGGGTCGCATGCGGTCCGCAGACTGCGCGTTGGTCAGCCCGTGTTTAGAGCGTCATCTCTACAACTGTTTGACACGTGCCTAGAAGCTGAATTTCAGAGAAAATTGCGTCATTCAAGCACCAGATTGGAGATCACTGAGTCACAATACAACGTTTTGTACCCACGCTTCGGTTATCTAAGGTAAGCTCTTCGGCCATTTACATGACAGGAGCTTGTGTCACTAAGTGGGTCACTGCGTAGGCGAGTGGCCGAAATTGAAAGTGTGCTGATTGTTGAAACCTGCTTACCATTAGCACCAGTCTAGTGACCTTGGCTTTTCCGTTGCTGTACATTGTTTATCTAATGAGGGTGCTTGAACAGACTCGGATTAAATAGATACCGATGTCGCCATTCTCACTTCTGTCTTTCTTGTAAAATCTCCTATAGGAATCGTAGACCGGAGATAAGCTAATCCTGTGTGGTAATTAAGCTGAATTTCGCGGAACGCAAGATGTTTGCTTTATGATGAAACCGTTAAATTTAATTTTGGTAATTTTTAACTGCATTTCTTGTTTTCCTCCCCATCTGTGTGCATGCCAGACGCAATGTTTATTTTAAATTTACATAACCAATATTAAAGTCGTGTTGTTCACAACATAAGTAAACATTATTATTTTTTAAATTCACTTTTTACTGAATTTTGTTTCAATTTTGCAACCAACGCTACACTTGTCTCTACAACGGTCCTGAAAATTTGGATTTAATCAAGAATATTCCACAGATAGAAGTTTTTGAAGACCACTGGCTGACATGATGCAGAATTCTCCTAATGCTTAGTGTTGCTAGAAATAAGTTACAACTTGTATTTAAACGACAGCACTTTCTCACTACCCTTAACTTTAACTTATATTCTGTGCTACTGGGGTGCTGATAAGTCCTTAGCCCTACCCTCGAAGGAAACAAACTAGAGCGACCAAGACGTACTAAACTATACCAAGAATTATGGCGTACAAACAACAGGAATATATTCCTGTTGTTTGTACGCCATAACATAAAATGTTACAACACTATACCAAGACTTATGGCGTACAAACAACAGGAATATGTTTCTGTTGTTTGTACACAATAATTCTTGGTATAGTGTTGTAAGTCTTGGTCGCTGTAGCTTGTTTCCTTCCGGGGTCGGGCTAAGGACTTATCAGCATTCCTGTACGTACATTGAGAAAGTAAGATAAAACCCAGACTATGTGAGATTTGAGATATTCATGACACTGGAGGTTTAGATTAAGGTCTTCCGGGTTATGGCACCCTATAGTCTGGATAGAGGTTACGGAAGTTTCGGGGAAATCAGCAGTCAGCATCTCACGCCCTGATCACAGTGGCCTGACAATTCTGTACGGTCTTTTATCGCTTCGCTTGTGGTGCGGCAGGCTCGAATACCGCTCTGGACATGCAGATATTCCAGCGTTCCTTTGTGCTGTGTTCTGCTCGTGTAGACAGACATTCGGTTTGCTTGAGAGGCGGAAGTTGCCAGGTGACTGACGGCGTAAGTAAAATTCCTTTTTTCAAAGGTAATAAAATTTACTGATTTCAAGATGAATACAATTTATTCGTTATTTCCTAAAAAAAAACTGGAAACGTTATTAATGTTTTAGGTTGATTAAGTTATCATAGTATAAATAAAGGTCTAATTCTCATTCTTAAGTTGTTCTCATGAATTTGTTATAAAATATCAGATTACAAAAAATACACTTTCTCGTGAATATATTTGAATAAAATGTTATTTCCTGCCACGACAGTACGCTCACTGCTTTACAAATCAGCTTGTACTGCGAATAAAATTCTTTTTTAATCTCACATTTTCCATACAATTTATTTACAGCTAAAATTTTATTACAAAAGCCAGGAACAAATCGATAGTTGTAACTAATAGATGCCTATGCTATTTCTCTGATAGAGATTAATTTTCATAAATAAGATACTTCATAAAAATTTACTTTCTGTGAGACCAATATAATACTAGAGACTATTAAAAGGCTTGATGTTTGTGTGAACGTTCATCACTGATACTACAATGATATAAACACCAACTAGATGCATCAATAACAATTTATTGATAATTTCAATCAGCTCAACATGTTTTGGGCGATAATTTCGCCCATCCTCAGGAGCACTAGACTGTGTTTACAGCTTGTGGTATAATGCACTGGCGATGCTGTCTGCTGGTGCCTAGGCTGTTGAGCTGATTGAAATTATCAATAAATTGTTATTGTTGCATCTAGTTGGTGTTCATATCATTGTTTTAAAAGGCTGTCGGTACACAGAAATGCTTTTTGGAACCGATTAAGACTTAAGACATAAGAAAAAGAAACATTTTTCTCACAAGCATCCTCTGGGCGTGATTTCATAATGGCGGTCGATCAGAAATATTCAACTTCACTGAAGTTTCTCAATCATATTTTTATGTAAACCAAACTATTCTTGAGTAATACAAAGAGAACTTAAAGGTTAAATAGGAAATACTTCTATAAACATTAGAGTTACGTTGAAGTTTAGTTATGAGTTCCTGTTTTATTTCATTTCTCTGCATTTTGGAATAACCATCAGTTTTGCAAATTTTAATTTATGAACATTAAAGAAACAGTGTCTGATTTTAATACTTATATAGAAGTGGTACTCAGAATTTGTTGTATTAGTGTCAACCATGAAGATACTGACTGAAGCCAGACACTTAGAACGAGCAAAACAGATTATCTGAGTGAAAGATTAGATATAAAATTGTTTGCTCAACAACTCAACTGATCAACATTCTGTGAGAAGTTTACACGCGTGATGGGTACTGAACAAGTAGTTCTTTGTTATCAGAACACAGTTTTCATGGACAACGAGAAATCTAGGCTAACGTCTTATTGCATGGTGTCAAGTTACTTCGTACGTGTGCTACAACTGCAGCTGAGGGTCTAAACCAGGCCGTCGTAGTCTAACGCAAGTATTACATCTTTTCTTAATCCCCATAATTTATTTTCCTTCCCCCTTCAGGAATATTAATATTTTTGGTTAATTCTTATTACAGTTGTCAATGGAGAGGAAAATAACTGCACAGTCACCACCATCCACTCTTATAACCAGAATCCCAAACACCGGAACCGCCATAACCACCATATCCTCCATAACTTCCACTTTGATAGGGGCGATAACCCCCATAGCCTTGACCATAAGAACTTCCTCCGCGATAACCAACGTCATATGGGCGATAGCCCCCATAACCACCTTGGCCATAGTATCCACTTGGTTTGTAGTTGTACCCATATCCGCCATAGCTGTAGCCATTCCCATAGCCGTAATTGGGTCTGTAATCATAGTCATAACCGTAGCTTGGCTTGTAGCCCCCATAGCTATAAGAAGGTCTGTAACCACCGTATCCCCCGCTCACATAACTCGGACCATAATCCCAGCCTCCTCCTCCTCCATATCCACCATAGCCGCTCCCGTAGCCACCATAGCCGCTCCCATATTTTCCACCGTACCCACTGTAGTAGGAACTCCTATCATTGTATCCGTATCCACCACTGCACAGTGTGATTGCTGCCAGGAGTATCACTGTCACGAAAGGTACCTGCAATGTGTCAGCGTATTAGTAGGGCGTAACGGAAATAATACTAACAGCGTCAAATAACCCACAATCAGTGTATTAATTGAATATACATTATAATAATGATACCAACAAAATCATCATTAGTGAATGTTATATACAACTTCCTAAATATTTCTGCCACTCGTAGGAGATTATTATACCTATATAAAAACTATTTCATTAGTGTGTATTTCGTTGGTATCGCTATTATATTACATATGTGTACGTGGTAGCTTCAAGAAGTCCCTAGAAATCGCTGGTATAATTCACAAGAATTGCTACATGAGGGAAATTTCTGTACAATGACATCCTTCGTCAATTTAGGGATACGGTCAGAAGGAAACGCACCGAAAAAGGTAGAACAAACAGTTGGTTTCTCCTGGAAGGCAGTGCTCCAGCACACCTTTCGCTCTTCGTCAAGACTCTCGTAACAAAGAACAATGTGACAACACTGGAACATCCGACCTGGCTCCAGCTGCTTTTTACCCGATCTATCGACTGAAATTAGCATTGCAGGGACGGTGCTTTTGCGATGCTACTGACATCATTAAGAATGCGACGGAAGAGCTGAAAAAGATTTCACAAAATGGCTTCCAGTAATGTTTCCAACACCTTTACAGTCGTTGGCAAAAGCGCATATCAGCACAAAGTGACTATTTGAAGGAAATGTAGCTTAAATGATTGTACTGTTTTGCATTTATCCGACATAAAGTGATTCCGGGAACATTTGAAGCTACCACGATTAACCGTAGACAGTCTTCTCAAATGCATTCTTTGGTATTTTGCATACCTCTTGACTTTAATGTTTATTTGTTTCATAGGTCTATACAAATGCACCGATACAGAGTCAGTTCCACTGGGGAGAATTCTTTGTTTTGTTGTTCATTCAATAAACGTAAAAAAAAATTTATACAAAATATGCAAATTTTATAAGCTTTGAAGTATGTCTTGTTCAGTAAAGCTGTTTTGTGTGATGAGTCGTTGTTCAGGAAGTTTATAAATGTGGGATTTGAGGTTTGCGCAGCCGTCTTCGCAGCCTGTGGTGTGTGACTTCCTCGTTACGCAAGTAGATCTCGACGTTTCTATGGATCGCAGCGCCTTTATCTTTAGGGTCAGGCAGTCCTCCAAAATATCGGGAAATACCCGCCCAATGACACATATCAAGTATGAGAAGACTGGAATTTTCACAGTGTACGAACTTTGAGATGAGTTTCTTGACAAATACTGATTACTCGGCCTACGTGGTCCAGCATAATTTTCGCCCCGAATGTTTATTGTAAAACCGAATATACATAAATGTAAAACCATAAACAATTCTAAGAAAAAATCGTGGAATCTCGGAATAAAAGATTTCTTCTTTGTTTCTTAATTATATATGCCGTGTATAGAGCTGTAACAAGTGCTTCGGACTTGCGGTCTGTCGTAGTGAACTGTGAGAAATCGGATGGAATGGATGTTTCTTGGGCTATACGACGACGTTATAGTAAATAAGGAGTTTAAATAGAGCTTAATAAAATGGATAATTATAGCAGTAGTTTCTGCAGGAATTTGGTGGTTGGCTGTCATTCCTTCCTTGCGAAGACAATTGAAAGTGAGGGGGTCAATTCATGACGGTCTGTTTCTTTCAGGATTTCACCAAAACCCTGAATGCATTTTCTTCTATCCCATACGTGCCACATGCCACGTCCACGTCGTCTTCTTTGATATTCTCACCCTAATTACATTTGGTGAAAATTACAAATAACGAACTCCACAAGTTGTAGTTTTCTTCATTTTCCTCTGACTTATTCCTCCTTACGTCGAAAAGTTTTCTTTAAAACGTGTTCAATTTAGGCATACCTGAAAGCGTACTTCGCCAATCAAGAAATAAGGAAATACTGACTTGTGGGATGTAATGCCGTGTAGTTTGGCACAAAATGCAGTCGACTCGGAGGAACCTGCTACCTCCATCTCCAGGGCTGCAGTGAATTCTTTAGAAACTTTGGTGATTATCTACCACCATGCATGGAATTTCTTACCAGATATATTAATTATGACGATGATAAAGGCATTACTGAAGATAGATGTACCAGTATGTGGACAGATGTCAAAGTCTTCCTAATGATTCCTGGATACATGATAATCAGTTATCTTCACGCTGCGCTCAAAATGCTTTCAAAGAAAATCTTAGTTACGTAAGATACTGCAGGATTGAGAAACTTTAAGCAGTAAATTAATCACTTAAAGGTGGATTGCCTACACGTTGCATCATACTTAGCGAACGTTCTGAGGTTGTCACCACAAATATGTAGTATCATTTGCTGAAAGCGACATAGAGTTGCGGCATTCCTGAGAACGCGATAGTCTCTCAGGCGGTCAGAACTAACATGAGGATGTGTGAATAGTGGAGGTAGAACTCCATACATTTTTCTACTTTACATTGTATGCGGTGAAAATTCAGCTTCACAGTCTGGCCGCCTTCTCACTTCCCCAAGAATAAAGTCTACCTCTGCCGAGAACTGAATATTTAGTTTCAATATGCTGATAAAACTGTCCCATTTTATCTGTTTTTTAAAATTTATTTTAGTATTTAGATTTCCATCTAAGTCTTGGTCTACGAAATGACCTCTTCGCTTCAGGGTTTCCGATTGTATTTTGAATACATCTCTCGTGTCGCTATGAGTGTAACGTATCTCATCCAACCTAGCCTCTTAAATGTGACCAGCAAAATAATATTTATTGAGGCTGCATTATCTGGCTACTCCTTTTGTCGTGTCCACGCACTGTCTTAAACCTCCTGTACCTAGAAGTTCTCTGTCTGTGTTATTCCCTCAGAGAAAAAGATTAAATTTCATAGCCATAAGAAACAAACAGGCAACGTAGGTATAACGTAGAATTAAGGAGAGTTCTTGCAACCATGGTTGCCATACAAAAACAATGAGTATTACATATTTTGAGGGTGTGTTTGCAGCCTTAGGTACCCAGCATGTAATGCGCATGCGCCGTATCATATTGCCATATGTGACCTGATCGTATGTACAAAATGTTTCCACATTATCTCATAAACGGCACAATTTTCGAAAAAAAAAATATTAAATTTGAAATGTGTTGTGATTTATTGTACAACTTTTGTCTGAAATATTTTCTTGTTATAAGAAGAACAGAGCGAGATACTATCATAAATGTCTATTGGTCTTAACGTTAAGTATCCGTTATTCTTGCCAGATATTAATGAAACTTAAATTTTCTTGACAGGTTTTCGACGAATACTGAAATATCAGATTTAATGAAAATCCGCCTAGTGGTAGCCGATTTATTCCATGCGGATAGACGGTCCAGAGGGACAGAAGGACAGACAAACATGGCGAAACTAAAAGATGCCTTTCGCAATTTTTTAACGCGTCTAAAAAGGTCGTAATTATCGTGTTGTATATTTTAATTTTTAGATTCTTGTCCTTAAGTGAAAGACGATAAATTTTGAACTGAACGACAGCGAGCATTCCTTCGTTTTTAATCTTCTCTTAATTTCTTAATGACTGTAATTTTTATTTACCTTCTCTTGCCCGTTCAAAATATTTGGTTGGCCACAACATGTACTTAAGGCAAACGTTCTTTGAATTTTAACACGTAAAACCTCGTGGCTGTAGGAAGGTGGGTATTTGGCCTGACGCTTGAACGCCTTTACAGCAGCAGGAATATCACAACTCCAGTACTGTAACGCAATGCGTGGCCGATATTTTGTGAGAGGTGTGCTGCTTACAACAACTTTTCGTGTAGCTCCTTTTAAGAACCTATAGACTTGACGTAATAAGGTTATTTAATGAGCCAATTGCTTAAGGTATGCCCACATATTTTGTCAAGGATTGTGGATCAAGTTGTTTGAGGGCATATTTCCTAATATTCCCAAGCGAAAGTTGTTAATATAACGACACTCTTAATTGCTAAGTTTAGAATATTGCGCCGGTGATAGTGAAATGAAAGGATAAGAATGATTGGTGGAATTATGTTGACAAGAAATGTCTGAGTTCTAAGGGAAACTTATCCCAGTGACACTTTCGACCACAAAACACACATGGACTCTCTTGGAATGACCCCAAACCTCGATGCCGAGGCCAGCGAGTAACCGCCCAAGCTATGGCACTCCCATACGTGTAATTTTATTCTCATTTGAAAGTCATTCCGATTCTTGAGCTGAAGAAAGAATTATGCTCCATTTTCAACAACAGATTTTGTTTCAAAAATCATATCTTTCCCAATCGTTAATTGTTTTGAATGTTTTCTTTCTGTGTATTCTTTATAAAATAATACACGGTTGATGAAATCAAGGATGTTGAAATTGGCGGAACGAGTAGCATGCATTGGGACTATGAGAAATATAAACCCATAGAGCATTTTTGGATGTAAAACACGAAGGAAAGTGAATACTTGGTTGATATAGGCGTAGATGAAAAATTATATTAGACCTATTCGTAAAATGGTTCTTAAATGAGTATGGCTTTTGTAAATAAAATAATGACATGTCAGATTCTAAAGAGGCCAGCGAATTTCCTGACTGATTGAGAGGTTTATAGAAAAGTCCCTGCAGTGTGGATTTAATTAGCTGCCAAATACATTTGCTTTGTATATATATTATGTGGACACTTGTTTAGAGGATTCATTTATTGAAGCTCAGCGACAGTAACCTAGGTTATCGACAAATGTCCAGAGATTATAGGCGATTAGATTATGCTGTCTTTACAACATTTTTATATAGAACACCTGACTTTCAAAGATCTAAGACGTTCTTCATCTCGTAATTAAGACCTCGTCACTGGGCTCTGTCCCAGGCCTTGGGACTCGAAACTTCATTAGCAAAGTTGCCTTCAAACATGTGCAATCAACTATGTATACGGGAACACGAAGGTTGGTAGGTGTGGCGGTGAAACTTGCACAGTTGAAAAAGCTGTAGGCTCGACAGGAGCCTGTTGTGCCCCATATCACTCTGATGTATGACATCCTCATTAAAGCATTTCTCGATATTTAAGGTAACCATTCGAAATCTCCCGTAAACGTAACGCGTAAATTACTTGGGTAAAGGCGAAAGGCTAAGTTTCTTTGCACACCATGTAGGCATATGGAGGTGTGGAGGTATAACTCCACTCATTCTTGGCTTCGATACTTCATAGGGGTTACATTACTGAGCTCTATAAAAATGTCGAAATAAAATAGGGACGTCATGAAAGAAAACTGGGCTCGGAATGGACTAATAATAAAGCATTGTACGTTATGTGGACATGTTTCTACTACCGTACACGTACCTACAGACCATATTCTCTCGAGATAACAACCACCAGATAATAAAAATATCCCTCATAATAGGCATCTCTTGTATGGAAAGTGCTCAATCGTACCACACAAGTTTGCAACAAAAAATAAATAAATAAATAAAAATAAAGAAAGAACCAAAAAAAAAAGAAAGAAAGAATATTTAACACAACATATTTCGGACTATGTGGCTATAATCAGGCATTGTAGTTATAAAGTACTTAAAGAAGGGTTAGTTGCAACAGTAAAGTTAACTATAGAGTGAGATCTCATTCTGTGTATTGGAAATAGAAATTCCTGTTATAATTGTAATATTATATATTGAGTAATCCACATATCATTTTAATTGCTAGAATTCAGGAACAGAAGCTTTTGCAGTAAATATATTTCAATCTCACATTATTTTGATGTACTTTTACTGTGTTTGAATAATTTGGAGTGTAAAAATGTAATACTTTTGTAAGGGAAATTAGGGGCTTTGGGGCCCACTCTTCCTCGTATTCAGTGTGTACCGCGGGCTGATCTCAGGAATAAAGCGGACGGAATGTGAAGCTGACCGATAGCCTGTCTAGTGTCAAGTTTAAGAATGACTGGAGCTATACGTGTAACCAACATATACTTTCATGGCTTGCACAGGGACAATTTTACTTTCCTCTAATTCCGTTCATCGACAGGAGAAGGTGTACAATTAAGCAAGAAGACTATTGACAAAAAGTATCATTATTATTTACCTGTCCATAGATCGGAACTTCAGTTTGGGTACCTGCAGTACTTTTTTTATGTTTTGCTGACCCTGCATCTCAGTACAATCCTAGCAGTTGACCGACTTAATGCACAAGTTATTGTTTTATAATAAGTTTATTATATCCCTCTAAATGTTTCGAGCAATATTGTGCTCATCATCAGGAGGCCAAATTGTAGTATACAGCATCTGGTATCATCACACTCTGTAGGTGGCCGTCCGATGCGCACCGGACGGCCACCTACAGAGTGTGACGATACCAAATGCTGTATAATACAATTTGACCTCCTGATGATGAACACAACAGTGCTCGAAACATGTAGAGGAATATAATAAACTTATTATAAAACAAGAATTTGTGCATTAAGTTGGTCAATTGCTAGGATTACTTGCAGTACGTTTAAGAAGACAAGAAATGTATTCTTCCTTGATTTTCCTTCCAATTCGGTATACATTTTTCTTCTAACATCTTTGCTGAACCGACACACAGAAGTAATTTCTCACACGCAATGTACAAGACACGGAATTTATCAGCATTTTACATGTGTTTTATTCTGACATATCTGCAACATTGACGAAAGTAATTCGTCATGTTCATAATTTATATTCTTCAGCCACTATTGTTAGAGTAACTGAACGAAATAGACAAAAAGACTGAGACAAGCAGCAGGTGTGGATGTGATAAAAATTGAATGCAGAATTTTAATCGGAAAAACTGAGGGAACGACCGCCTGGGAACGAGCCTCGAGAACATAAATGTGAGAGTGTGGACTGGATTCTTCTGGCTTATGTTACGATCTAGTGGCGGGCTCCTCGATTTAAGTCAAATTAATTTCTTCTGCAGCCGAGTCACCGTCACTTTTTTTTTATTGAGAGCTCATCTACTACGGACTTGTTAATTTACGAACTTGGCTGCTGCCTCGAAGGAAGCGAATCTGAAATTTTCTTTATTGTTTTCAGTTACCCAAGAGTCAATTCTGCGATTCTATATGAAACAGGTAACTTTTACGTTTATGGTTCCGTGCATCGCTGATCTATGTTTGTAATTGTCCAATGAGATGCAACACAAAGCAGTCTATTTATTATTCTGCAAGTTCACTCTACCTCCCTCCAACGTGGCCAAGCTTGGTCACGTTGGAGGGGGTAGCTGCACAAAAATATGACCAGTACCGGAGGCTGTAGTTACAGTGTTACGTGTTCCTGATGATGGGTGTGGTTGACACCCGAAACATGTAGACTGAACTTGCAGAATGATAAATAGACTGCCTTGTGTTGAATCTCGTTGGACAATTCTTAATATAGGTAACTTCTTTTTATATCATCCTTGACTGTAACTGTGACTGGCTCACGGGGTAACGTAGTTGACCCGTATTCGGGAGATGGCTGACTCAAATTTCTACCGGGACACCGACTTTTCTGAAGCTTTTGTGATTTTATTCAGTCTCTCCAGACGAATGTCAGGTTGATCCTCTGAAATAATCTACGGCCACTCGAATTACAATTCTTTCAGTTGCACAGAGGATCATCCATTCATGCCTACAGTTCTACGTAAGTGCTACAGTTGACGCAAAGTCTTTAAATATCCCCTGGTCCTCCCATTCTACTCTCATCCTCACAATAGTTTCCGCCCATATTTCGGACCGAATGCTATCCTTCATGTATCATAAGTGGCAGAATCTACACCTTAATGTTTGGTGGAACTGCTTGTAAAGTAGAGGTGAAATTGTAATGCTCCTCATGAAGGAATGTAGTGAAGTGGAGGTATAACTCCAATCATTCTTAACCTTGGTGGTAAATGGGGCGAGTGTTCGGCTTTACGTCACGGCTGTTTTACTCCTTAAAAAAAAGCACTGCTCACTGGAATTTCTTTTTCTGTGGCTTCCTTACCAACAGTGTGACAACGAGATTTACATTTCGAACAGTGACAGTTTTAAAATGTCTTTGGACACGATCCAGAGCCATTGGATTATTAACTGACCTGCGCTCAGCTGATGGAGAGCAAAGGTAACAACAAAGCTGGGAACCTGGTTCCATTCGGAAACTTTTAAATGTATTTATGATCATCCAAATCCATTTTCCTGTCACAGTGTTCAGTTAAGTATCACGAGATGAAAACGCACCGGGTTTGGTGGTATAGCTCAATGCATTTTAAATTCTTTGTCGGATGGAAGTGATGAATTGCTGTTTGGATAGGTCCCAGGGCCGGTGTGGATGCTGTAAAGTCAAGAAATATTTCTCTCCCTCTTGGAAATCGAACCCCGATTTCCCGGGCGCCGAAGCTTTTTCGGCTATTTTTTAACCCTAAGTCTTTGTTTACATTATTTTCTTATTTCCTTCTGGAGCTGAATTTTGCAGCTGTGTAGCTTGGACATTTTTATTAATTCCATGCCAAACACCAAACCTAATAGACGCACCTTTTTTGGTTCTTCGCGGCTATTATTTAAAATATTGAATAAATTTCATCTCATGTCAAATAAAGCAGTCAAATTTAGCAGACATTTTAGAGCCATAAGTTTCAATGCAATTTACACCAAAGACAGAGGCAGGGTTATATTCCGATCTGACTCACTCCAATTAACAGTCTCACATCTTTTGCGAATTGGATAATTTGAAAAACGGGACGGTGACAAAATATCTTTTCCAAACATTTAATTTTGTGCTATTTTATCAAATAGAAGGCTCTTAATTTTTTGTATAAACCGGAACTCCTTTCAGCAAAAGCTAACACAAAATATTCTGAAATCTTTGTAACATTTGTAACATTATCTACTCATATCCACGTAGACTAACAACACGGCCATTTTCTGAAGCATTCCCCATCCAAAATTCGAAAAACAGATGGGCGTGTTCCGTATTAAAATACTGAATTTACTCACCAGGGCTCTCATCGTGTGTGACGTAAATTGTCTTGTCACGTTAGCCTAACTGTCCTCTGGTCACAGCGCGCAGTATGTGTCTTGTTCCACGCTTTGTCTGCGCCTTTTATATCCTTTCCCCCGTGGGAGGCAGTGTAGCGTATCCAGGAGTTCACCATGTACTAATGTTTTCTGTAGATCAAATCACACAGGCAGGAGGTGCATTGCCCATTGTTAGTTTCCTGACTTCTTCATTACTGTGTTAATTTCGAATTAGTAGGCATCGTATTTAGCTGCCGTGTTTTCCGGTCTGTATTGCCACATAGTCTGGTGCTTGGATACCAACATTTCTGAGGGGCTGTTACCTACATAGAAATCATCCTTCAGCACTGGAGACGGAAGCAGCAAATTACTCCGAAACGTTTGTAGCTAGCCACCCCTCCCTCCCCCGCACTTCGCAGCGTCAGTTCCCAGACGACAGCAGTCGTCATAGTCAGGACGAAGAATGTTCCAAATCTTACCACTAGTAAGTCTACCTGAATATAATTAGCCCCTGAATATAATGGACTGCCCCATTTTTAGGCGCGTTTGCTAAATTGCGACTATGAACTTAGACATGTCTGTCCGTCCGTCCGTCCGTCCCTCTGTCCGTGTGGAATAACTCGGCTCCCACTAGACGGATTTTCATGAAATTTGATATTTCAATATTTATCGAAAATCTGTTGAGAAAATTGAGGTTTCATTAAAAACGGACAAGAATAAAGGGTACTTTACTTGAAGCCCAGTATACATTTTCCATCATATCTCCCTCATTTCTTCTTAGAATGAAAAGTATTTCAGACAAAATTTTGTAGAGAAACTCGAAATACACATTTTATTTTCAATATCTTTTTTTTTTCGAAAATCGTAGAGTTTATGAGACAATGTGGAAAAATTTTGTAAACCGGTGCTGAAATACACACACTCAGGTTGTGTAATACTCACTGCTTTTCTCCAGCAACAATCGTTGCACGAACCCACCTCAATGTTACGTTATACGCACATTCCCTGTCTTTTTAGCAGTTGACTTGACGTAGAGCCCTTTCGAAGTTGTGACACATTGATGTGTAATCTGAATATTGAGTTTAATATCAGCAACTTTCGCGACACTCAAACTGATAAACCTGCTGTTGATGAAGGATAGGTCTGTGGCTATAAATTAAAGGTGTTTTGGAACGTGCTGAGGAAAATGTCTGAGTCTGAGAGACAGAGGAAGAAATGAGGACTGCAGAACCGTATATGATCAGAAGCGTCATAAGTTGAACCCCTCATTAAAAGGAATATTTTTAGACTATTTAAATGGATCGTGAAATAAGTGGCTCATATAACAACAGTCTACACTTTGAGTGGTAGCAAGGCAGCCATGTTGTAACTCGTCGTTAAAATGTTTGAGTTCAGGTGAACTACATGATATTTTTAAATAGACACAAAAGTCATTCGACTACTTTCATACTATACATTGTAGCATTACATTATATTATACTTAATTCAGGGGCAGAGAACGAATGGCTGGACGAAGACCTACATACACGGTTCATATAGTATTACTATGTTTCTGGTTTTATCCATTGTGTCATACTCAAAAACGAAAACAGAATTTCCGTAACTGGCTTTTTAACCGTCCTCAGATGATAAAAATGTGGGAGGGGGGATCCCTACTGTGGTGGGTCCGAACGAAAGACCTGTTCTAAGCCATCGAATTATAGAAAATTTGGCAGGGTTGTTCTTGGTTAGACATAGTTGGGATGGATATGAAAAATGCATGTAGTATAATTAAAAGTAGGTGTAATGATTCTCTAGAGAGTTAATAGTGAAAAAAAAATGAAAATATCTCTAGCCTCCAACTGGAATGTTAAAGAAGAACCGGGGGCGAGAAAGGCATATAGATCAATGTAATTCGAATGAAAGAACGGGGTTACCATTGTATAAATTGAGATTATGAAAACTAAGTGGTGAAAGGAAAAGTGCAGCAAAAGAAAGATGCGCCTATATCAAGGAGGTGCCAAAATGTAATGAGACGTAGAGGAGGCCAGAAAAATTTCTAAACATTAAATGGTTACTCATAAATGAAGGAAGAGCATACAGGATAGATCATAGAATTAAAAAAATTAGGTAATATTTTGTTTAAAGGGAAAGGCAAGTGGGAAAAAAAAGCGCCAAAAGTGCAAGGTGAAAGGAAAGAGGGGGAATTGTAAGTGGAGATATTTATATGTCTATATTATAATTTATACTCAGATAAAATTAACACCTCCCAGAAAGAGTATTTAACTTAGATACATTTTAATCATTAGTATTAAAATGATGGGTGTGAACCGACAGAAACCCGGCGTTACTAGTAACATCCACAGTTGTGAGAGAAACTCGACTAAAAATTTTTAATTTATTCGCAGTCACAGGTCCAAGTCGGTCTCAAACCTTTGTGTTGTTTCTAAATATGGGAAGGTAGAAATTGTCCGGACGTCTAGTAATTCTAATTAGACATAGAAAATGTACAGAAACTCTATAGAAAATCTATATATCTTGAAGATTTTGTTATGCACAATACCGCGCTGCTTTATATAAAAATATTATCGCTAATGAGAAATGGTACGTAAATTATCGCTCAGCTCAAAGTTTATACAAATTTCGTGTCTCAAGTTCATGATGACCCATTCCTCTAACTTTCGTGAGAAATTTTCTTATCGCTTTATCATCTTTTTAAAAGAAACTGAACGAATAAAAATTGCATACTACTTTTGCTGCTCTGTCATAAAGCTCATCTTTGAACTACGTTTCACGCAGCTAGACTTCCTTCCACCCCAGATATTCGCACGGTAGTAGATTGAAATTGTTTATATCAGGAAGTTTAAATCTTAAAGACTCGTTCCTACAATAGAGATGTCTATTTTGGAGATACTTCTATAATTATTTTCGTTTTTAGTATATTATTACATTTTTAGACACGTTCGCAAAATTTGCGAAAAACGACAATTAGCTTCGTCATGTCTGTCTGTCCACATGGAACAATTCGGCTCCCACTTCACGTATTTTTATGAAGTTTGATATTTGAGCATTTTTTCGAAAATCAGTCGAGGAAATTAAAGAATAACGGGTACTTTGCGTGAAGACCAATATAGATTTTTGAAAATATCTCGCTCACTTCTTCTTAGAATAAGAAATGTTTCAGACAAAAGTCGTAGGGAAAGTCAAAATACACATTTTGTGTTCAATAACTTTTTTTCTTTCGAAAATACCGCTCTTTTATGAGTTAATGTGGAAAATTATTGTAGAGGTCGAGAGACCACGGATAAAAATATGGCGCGTGCGCATTTCACGCTAGGTACCTAAGGCTACAAACACACACACACACACACTCAGAGAATGTAATATTAATTGCTTTACCACTGCAACAATGGTTGAATGAACGCGCCTCAATGTCACGTTTTAGGTATATTGTTTGTCTTGTTATCTTGGCAGTCTTATGCGAGAAATATTAGGAGAGTGGAGGTTGTAGTTGCCTTGGTACGAAGTGGCCACACACGCTTAACACACGGCCGTCTGTTGCGTAGAGGTCTTGCTGCCCTTTTCCAACACTGCGGTGCGCCTCTCAGCGTCTCTCGCTTTCAGGTCGAACGGCTTTTTTACATCAACAGAGCCGTGCGTCCCAAACACAAGTATCGCTGTCCGCTTAACAATGTCTTCTTTTTATTTTAACTAAATGCGCATATTGTTTTAAATACATATATTTATCACCTATTACACCCTTCATGTTCCGGTGTTTGTTACACCATCCTCAGGGAGACCATTGCGTTATTTGCTCAAGAACCGTATGCTTATTCCAGTGTTGTTACATGAGTTGTGTGCATATTTTGTTGTATCATATTCCTGCTTTAGTTTTAAGCATTTTATATTTGGTGTTTCTGTAGGTATTAATTAACTTTGCTTGTTGAGCATCGATTATTTTGAAGCTTTCAACTCCGTGCACTATTGCCGTCAATTTCTTCTTTTTATCCCAAATAAATGCACATAATATGTTATAGTCGTATATTTATCACTTCTTACAACCTATGTAATAAGTTTACAAAAAAAATATATTTCTTGAGCAAATAAGGCAATGGTCTCCCTGAAGATGGCGTTACAAACACCGAAACATGTAGGAAGTAATAGGTGATAAAATGTATTTTGGCACATTATATGCCTTTAGTTGGAATAAAAAGAAGAAATTGACTGCATGAATGTTGGATTTGAAAGTTAAAAAAATTCTTAACGTCTCGGCATTAATGTCCAGCTCCGGTCTTGCTCAGCTTGTTGCGAGTTTTGAGTATTTTAGGTACGCTAACGCCACCACCCTCGATTCTTTCATCTAGACGATAGATGTAGGGATATTAGGAATGCGATGACGGACCCCTATTCATCCTGCCATATTTTATCTTCTTCTATATCTAGTAATGTACTTAAAAAAACAATAATGAGAATTTTATCTTCTTTCATAGCAATGTAACCCTCGTCTATATGAATTTTGGGTCTCGGATGAGAGGTCCTTTACAGCGTGCCGTACTGTGTAATTTGTGTACGTGTATGACTTGTCTTTTTTTTTTGTTTGGTAACCTGTTTTAAAATTTACGTTTAGACCCGTAACGCTGCCCTGATATTTAACACACTTATTAGATTTTCGACCTCTTAATAATTTGCAGCTCGGCGCGTATAGCCGGCTCCGGCGATGCTGACGCACCTCTAAATCAACACACACACGCACGCACACGCAAGCACAAGAACACGCACACACATGCCAAGAACTGAATGCTGTTCTGCAGATTCTGTCGGGTTAAATTTCGAAAAATCCACGTAGTTGGCGTATTTGTAGTTATTGGCTTGTGAACGTATTTCACAAAATGTGTAGATATGTTTGTGAGCCATCTTATGCCAAGTTTCACGTGAGAAAAAATTCGTTCCAGTTTAGAGTAAGGACATTGAAGTACACAGGGTTTTAAAATGGTGCTCCTTCAGCAGCGGAAATCATGTTGGCTAGGAATATATTTTCTCGAGCAGTGATTCCAACCTTTTTGTGCATAAGTGTTACATCGATGCCAATCTCATTATTATTGGTTTAATTTTCATAAAGGTATCAAAATTGACTTCAAAATTTTAAAATTGGTAACCTATGTAACTTTCATCCTTCTGCGAACAGAGCCTTAAAATTAACTGGATAATCAGAATAGCCTTCAAAATTGAGGTTATGCCTGCTTTCTTTTCTCTAGCCACTGAGGATATTGGTTTCAGTAGCCTTGACATTTAGATCTCCTTCGTCAATTTTATACAAAATACGTGGGATAACCTGCAGAGAATCATACAACGTGTCTTTGTCACGAATGGCACAAAATTTTCGCTAAAAGCTGCTTGTCAAAGCAGGAGGGAACTGTTTGATTTCTGGCTTTCTCTGAGGTGTAAATGAGGCCTTTGTTCTTCTGGGACGTTATGAAGCGTAGATTTGTAGTTAGTTACGGACGTTACAGGACCGACAGGTTATCCCGAAACGTCGGTTACTTACTACCGATCTACGCTGCGTAATATTGCAGAAGAGCGAAGATCTCAGTTAAGACTTCTACAGAAATGAGTCAAGATGCTGACCGATCAGCCTCTTTATATCTCCCTAACTTAAGGATGCAGTGCAGCACTTTGGCTGGTCATTCTCCGCGTTTGTTCAACGAGGCCTTTTTGTTTGAACAGGTTATGCACAGAACAAGGTAGGTCGATTCAAAGTGACAATTTGGTAAGCGTGTGTGTCTTGAAGGTGTTATTACGGAATTTGTTTCTAGAGTGTAGTCAAGCACAAAAATTTAAAGCCAAAACGGCTGCTGTATTACAGGGCTTGGCTTGAGGTACGATTAGTATAAACCTGGCCGAAATTTCAATAGAGATTTCAATAAATTACTTCAAATAAGGATCCAACCACATCACAGACATCAGTACATTATGTGGAAGTGCTCATGACCTGCGTTGTGATTATTATCCTTAAACTTACTGTGTAATTAACAAGTCTTAATTTTGCTGAGTACGGAAGGCCACCATTCCATCCTCCTCTGAATCTCCATGACCTGTGACGGGAAAGCTTTACCTTTGAATTCCTGAAATATAACGTCCAATAAAATTGGTTCTTGTAAAGTACTACGTCGCTGGACCCAGTGGCCGCGCGGTCTAAGGCGTGGGTCTGTGACTGCTTGCTTGCTAGAATTGCTGTTTCGAATTTCGCCGGGAGCATGGATACCTGTCTCTTGTGAGTGTTGTGTGTTGTCAGGTAGAGGTCTCTGCGACGGACTGATCACTCGTCCAGAGGACACCTACCGAATGTGGTGTGTCTGTGAGTGATCGTGAAGCCTCGATGATAAGAGAGCCCTGGCCCAGTAGGGGCTTTTGTGCAATGGAGGAGGGAAAGTTAACACCTTTGCATTTGCCTTAAAAAAACTGAGGAAATCCATGCAAAACTTCAGTCAGGATAACCAGTCTGCAGCGAGATTTGAATGCGGGATCTCCCGAAGACGAACCAGATGTCCTCAACCTTCAGTACTGACTTTCGTTGGTTTATTGTTGTACAGAAACCGCCGAGAGTGAGATGGAAGTGTCACATTTGCATTACCCTTTCTTTTCTTACATTCTTTGTTCCTTCTTTCCTAGACACTCTCCTCTTAATTTTTTATGTGTTCCATTGTGTCCTTACTTCCATATTTCTTCCTGTTTTCTCAATTTTTTTTTTGAATTTATGTTATTATTTCAGCACAGAATTTAATAGTTAAGGCTTTCGGTAACCCATTGTATAAATTTAAAACAATTCGCTAGGGGAGACCTGCGCTGTTCTGCGATTTTGCGCATCGCAGAATAGTAGTTTTTATTTACTGAAATTTTGGGATAACTTGACTGCTCAATCGTCAAGAATCAAGCTTGATACTAGAGACCCATAATTTGTCCCGAAACGTCCGTAACTAACTACCATTTTACGCTGCTAAACTCCCAGAAGAGTGCAGGTCACATTTACACCTCAGCTGAAGCCTGAAATCCACAATTCGCTAGTCGCCTTTGTTGACTAGAATCAAAGCACAGACGTGTTAAAATATGAACTCCTTGACATTATGATGGGGGAATCTTCTGGTTATGGGTGAAGGAGAAGACTGTTGCGTTAAGCATGTTTTGTGTTGTGATCTTTTTATTTTGTGCGTAAATTAGCAAGATCCATGGTGGTGCTGGGGCTTGTTACACGTTTGATACTTTATGGGCTAGTGCCTGAACAACCCAAACGTTGCCTGTAGGCTTCTCCTACGTTGCGCAGTTGCGTTTACACACGTTTAGTTTTCGGCATTAAATCTTCGAATTTGAAGAGTGAAGTTGGGGTCTGCTGTAGACATTCCTTATCTTGTCTGACGAAAGAATTTGATGCATTGCGTCACAAATAGGGGAATCGGAGAGAAAGTGTGGGATGAATTACGAAACGGCTCAACAAAACACTGCTTGTTTACTGATAGTGCATGTTCTTACATTTTGAGATAACAGGAAAGTCAAAATATCGCCCAACGTCACGATTGAGTGGTTGGTATAAATTCCTATTCTGGTTGTTCCATGTTTGAATCTCGGACCAAAGGCTACAAAACTTCACTGATTACACTCGATATTTTTTTTTACGCAACTGCTGACATATTATCTCACATTAGATAATGATGGCCTTTTTCGAAATCCATAGTACATTTACATTCAACAATATATGAACCTCTGCAGTTGAGAAAGTGTTAGTAAATAAATTAAGAAATAAATTAGAGAGCTGTTGCTTTAAGAAATTACCTGTCGTTAATAGCATGGACCAATGTGAGAATAACTGTCCCTTGTTTGAGGTACTAACATACCTTTGTTAACTGTGGGCAATTGGTCTATATGTAGGGTCATTATTTTTTCTGATAAGTATTTTTTTGTCAATTTCTGTCGGCTGGCTCAACGGATTATCTATAATCCTTATCGAAAGCTCAGAGGCGCGGCCAAATAGAGGTGAGAAGCGACAAATTTGCTTGTCTCGTGTATATAGTGTCGGTGGCATACGTGAAATATGGGTGTGCAACTCGGTGGCGGGGGCGGAGAGGGGGGGGGAAGATGTTGGCAGGGGAATATCGAAGTGCTCTGGGAAAAGGGTGTCATTGTCCGGAGTACAGAAATATGTATCTTCACCTGTCTTAAAAACTTCAGATTTCATAGATAACGCTTCCCATTTTTATCAGCAACTTTACTCTTTACTTTATGTATAAGGTTTTGTTTGTGAATGAAGGCAAAAACTGGAAAAAAAAAAGTGGAAACAAATTCAGCCGACTGGCGCATGTGGATTGTATGGCGTCATCTCTAGTGTCGTCTTCAGGTTTCAGGTTTGGTTTATTTTACACTGTGATATGATCTGTTCAGATTTCGAACAAGGGACATTGTAAAGAAAATGCTCTAAAATTTGTGAAAACCTTGCTAATTTATGACCCTTTCCCAAATAAAGTATCAGAACATTATTATTCCTGCAGTTGTGTTATGTGGTTGTTAATGTAGACTTATATTAAGAGAACTCCAAACTAAACTAAACTCCGTGGCCTTAGTCCGCACGCGAACTATACCGACAGAGCGGCCGCCGCCGGTCGGCGAAGTTAGTGCCAACTTTTGCGGATAGAGGGGTGTCACGTGGTCAGCGCA